>JACCDO010230248.1_pt1 | contig 218784 bp, 193 predicted proteins | sample 7446101 | NCBI WGS metagenome assembly JACCDO01 (sample SAMN15323440, study PRJNA562643) | freshwater metagenome | isolation source: river surface water | place: USA:Blue River Watershed | collected 2017-08-16
AAGACGGTATATTAGTAAAATCTTGTTGGAAATTAAATAAATTAGGTGTAATGCAAATTACAAAAACAAAACAAAAAGAATGGGAAGAACGAATAGAAACTTTGAAACAACAAATCCAATATTGGATAGATAATTCAACTGAAAAAACAATAGAAATAATAGAATTGTTTTATTAAGTTTGTTCTGCATGTTTTGTATCCATATGTAATTTAAATAATCCTTTTGAAAAATTACCAAAATCGCATTCTTCACAATAATATTTAAAGTCTTTTTTTCTTTCTTCTTTATTTGCATGATTATTCAAATAATGAAGTTTCATATTTGTTGTTCTGGTTGTTGTGTAATCACACAATTTACATTTTGGTTCTAACACCTTATCACTTCTCGTTTTTCTTTTTCCATTATTTTTATGTTTTTCGCATTCTAAATGTTGTTTCCAGTGTGCTTGGTATAAACACTTATAATTACAAGCTTCACAATGATATTTCATTTCCGTTTCATTAGAAGTTTCCATTGTAATAAGGATTTGGAGTATTACAAGGATAAAGAAGGAAAGAAAGTGTTTCGTCTGTTAGTGTGTTCTGATTGCGTGAGTTGCGAAAACAAAAAAATCGTATTTAGAACCAGAGATGCAAACTCTTCTATAAACATAATGAAATTAGCGAGTTGTTGGATAGAAAACCAAGAACGACCATTATGTTTTTCACAAGTTACGCAAATTTCGTCTTTCACATCTTCAAGTAAAAACAAAGAAGATGAAAAAGTAAGACCATCGTAGGTGAAATTCCTACTATTGATTTTACAATTTTTCTTATTTTTTAGCGTTTATAATGGGCGTTTTAAATGAGAAAAGGTGTAATCAAAAAGCAATATATTGTATATTCGCATGAACACAGCAAAACAGGTTGCATTGATAACAACACTCACACTTGTAATAGATGGAACATATTTGGCTCTCAGTTCCGGCCCGTTTGTTAAAATGGTCGAACGCGTACAGGGAAGCGGGCTCAAAATCCGTTGGTCAGGAGTGATAGCATCGTATGTAGTGATGGTCGCGTTGATATACAAGTTCATCATATTGCCGAATGCGTCATTGACGGACGCCTTCATTTTAGGCGCATTGGCATATGGTTTATATGACGCGGTGAATTTCGGGTTATTGAAAAACTGGGACTTGGCGTTGGCGGTCCAAGACACGATTTGGGGAGGGATATTGTTTGTTTTAGTTGCGAAATCATATCATGTCATTTGTAGTAAATTCATGTAAAAATAATATCGTGCAATCAACGTAAAATGGTGTGCATTTTACGTTTTAGCATTTACTAAAAAGAGACCAATAATCTATATTCCACTCATACACAATGTCCAGACGACGGGTTGAGCACGACAGATATGTTCCATTGCGATATGTTCCCTACTCTCTCTCCCGGAAAGACTTGGCTAAACAACGAAAGGGTTTAATCGCATCCCGACGCGCATACAAGAAAGGTGTGTATATTCCCAGACCACATGTCGAATCGTTCAGGTCCAGACCTTCGAAACATGTTGCCAATGCCCAACGCATTTACGGAATCAACGCAATCGTGCCATCGCGACGTTTAGCCAAAGCAACCGGGTGCAGTATCCGCGCTATGAAACAGATTGTTAAAAAGGGAGAGGGTGCGTATTACTCAGCTGGATCACGGCCAAACCAGACGGCTCATTCGTGGGCGTATGCGCGGTTAGCAAGCGCTCTGACGGGAGGTAATGCTTCTAAAGTCGATATGCACATTTTGGAGAAGGGGTGCAAAAAAACGGGTAGGGCGTATAAAATGGCAAGGATGAAAACTGCCGGTTCGGACTGACTTAGACACTGTAATTGAATGCCTTGAAATCTCTCTCGAATATCTGGTATATGATTTCCTTCGAATCGCTGTTCAAATATTTTTCATAATATGGCTGCCGCAACGTCCCTCTCGCAGAAGTCCATGACCCTCGCCCCAGCCATGGAATTCCAGTGAAATCTGTGTATCCCAACTCCCTCATATCCGATACCAACGTCTCCATACGAACAATCCGCGCATCCGTGGTCAAATTGCCAAACTCGTCGGCCAAATATGTTATTTGTGGCAAAAGGCATTTATTCGGAGTTTTCAAATATGGCAACATCTGGGTGAATATCTCATCGGGGGTATTATATTGATTTATGTATCCCAGCGAAAACATATGACTGATAACGCGGTCATACGGGTTGCGAACACAAACTACAATTCGAGACGCCGAATTTATTGGTACATTTAACGAACCGCGATACGAACGCAACACGCTCAACGGCTGATGTTGAAGGGGTGTTTTCGGGTCGAATTCGGGAGAGGACATCAACAATGATTGTATTCCCGTGATTCTGGACAAAACAGAATCCGCATTCGCGGTCGGTTTAGGCAGTTCTTTGCTCTTCCATGTTCCCACGAGCCTACAGTTGCCGTATCGCGCAGTAAAATATGCAGTTAATGTTTGCCCAGCGCATCTTGGAATGTGGATGAGTATAAGATGCTTATAGTCTGTTTCCGTTGTAATCAATGTGTTCTTATTTATCAAAATTTCGCGCGTTCTTTTAATTGGCCGATTGTTCAAAAATACAGGCATGTTGCGTTGTTCTATAACAACCACACAATAAAGGAAATGAAGATAAGCGAGGTTTATTTTCATTCTATTCGGGAGAGAATGCGTGTGTTAAGTATCGACGTCGGCATCAAAAATCTCGCACTGTGCGTGTTTGATATAAATAACACATCTGGCTCATTCGACGTACATACATGGAAAACAGTGAATTTGTTATCGACTGAATCTAATGGGCAACCACTTAATCGATGCACATGTATGTTGCAATCCACCAAAAAGAAATCGAATGCAGTATGTGGGAAAAATGCTAAATATACAGACCCGTGTTTTTCGGAAAGAGAGTATTGCGAAAAACACGCTAAATTAATTGCCGACCGACTTTTGCCATCAAAAGAGAAAACGGTTGCATGGTGGAAAAAACATCCGGTTGCGGCGGTTGCGATAGAGTATGACCAGTTGTTTGGAAGACATTCGGGAGAGAAACATCCTAAAAAGGAGGAAATGATAGAAAAAATGGCTAAATATTATGCCGAACGGACTTTTGTTCCAATCGGCAAAAAAAAGGAGAAAAGCGCTAAAGAAGTCGGATTGGTTGAAGTGGGATACGCTGTGAAACGAGCTTTAAGTGAAATGTCTGACATTGACTGTGTTATTATTGAGAACCAGATATCCACGATTGCAGCCCGAATGAAGACCATACAGGGAATGATTGCACAAACGTTTATCATGTCGGATAAACCCGTTCGCATAGAGTTCGTCTCATCGTCAAACAAATTAAAAGGTTTCGACGGCAATCAAGCCGATGCTACGAGCGGCACGAAGGCAAAATACAATGCGAATAAGATGGATGGTGTGAAGATTTGTCGCGAATTTATTGCTAAAAACGAGGAGATGGCTAAATGGTTGGAGATGTTTGAGTCATCGAAGAAAAAGGACGATTTGGCGGACTGTTTTTTGCAAGGAATATGGTTCTTGAAAACGCAGAAATATATTACTCACGCGGAGAATTTAAGGATAAATAGTGTTAAAATAACATAAACTGAACCATGGAAGTTTTCGATATTGGTGCCACTGAAATTGAACCAATTTCCCTTCGAATTGACGATATTTCCATAGACCCACCGCTTCCATCCGGCAGCGGCAGCAGCTCAATGTTAGGCCCAGGTTTAGAATTATTGATGAACGACAAGAAACGGGCTTCATCCCAAAACGTAAAGATGAATTTAGGCGATGTGGATGATTTAGAAGCCGACCTGAACGACCTTGTCGGAATGACTTCTGGTGCTCCAATCACAAATGCGCCGCAGACAAATAGTTCTGGCAATGGTGGGTTTTTAAGTGATACTACGAAGACCATTTCGAATATGTTTGGATTTGGGTCATCGCCTGCACCACAGCCGGTGAAATTGGAACCCACTGATTCGAAATTAGGAACAGCGACGAAGGATACGTTTTCACAGGGTCGGACTTGGGATGGATTTAGCAAAATGAATGAGATTCCATCGACGGAATCGAATGTCAAGATGAATGAGCGCGACAAGCGCAGAAAGAAGCGTGCGATGTTGAAGAAATTAGAGGACTGGCGCGCGAGTGGCAAGATTTCTCAATCGACGCCGCATTTCAACATGGAATCGCCATACGATGAGATAGAGGATGAGTATGAAACCGCGATGGAAGACAAACGCAAGAAGGAGAGTATTAAATTGCAGGGGTGGTGGTTTATGACGGCCATCAATTCGATGGAGTATTTCAATGCGATGTTGAATCCTTTCGATTTGAATTTAGACGGTTGGGGCGAGCAAGTGTCGGAGGATTTCGAGAAAGGTGAATATGACGAGATTTTCTCTGAACTGCACGAGAAATACAAGGGTGGTAAATTGGCGCCTGAATTGTCATTGCTATTGCGTATAGGGTTTAGTGCAGCGGTTGTAAATTTCAGCAATAAGGCTTTATCTACGTCTGCTCCGGCGTTCAATGATGTGATTAAACAGAGTCCTGAATTGATGAAGATGTTTACCGATGCAACCGTAAAATCTATGAGTGATACCTCTCCCGGATTCGCGTTTGCAAATACGATGTTGAATAAGCCCGACCAAGTGAATACGATGTTTGGTCCTCCGCCGAAGCCGGTGGATACACGCCCTCCATCGCGCATGCAATTCACGGAGACGCCATCGAATCGCCCAGACTTGAACATGGCACGTGGTGTTGATTTGCACTCGTATGCGGATGCAAACCGACCTTCTGCTCCAATTCACACGCCGAGTCCGGAGAACAAAGGACGTCCCGAGATGAAGGGTCCATCGACGGATATAGACCATATTTTCGCTGGTCTGAAAACGAAGACGGTAAATATGCACGAATCTGAAAAACGCCCGGAGCAGCCTCAATATTCGGCGAATATTGACGTGAATGACGATTCGGTGTTGAGTATTTCGTCGTTGAGGGATTTACAGAACGGTAAGCCCCCGAAACGCAGTAGTGGTCGTCGAAATAAATCCGATAGAAGCAATAATGTGTTGAGTCTTGACATTTAAGCGGCAAATCAGGTAAAAAACGTGCATTTCATTCAATCTGTATTCCGTTTTCGTATTTAACCTTCCACGTTTGTCCGTTCTTCTTAACAGTTCCGACTCCGTGAAGCTTACCTTCTTTGAAGTTTCCAAGATATATAGTTCCATTTGGCCAAGTATATTGTCCTATTCCGTCTATTTCATTTGATGAAAATTCTCCAATATACTCCGCACCCGTTTCCCATGTCATAGTTCCGCGAACCATTTCACTTTTGCAGAACTGGCCGATAAACTTTGTTCCAGTAAAGTAGTTTTGTATGGTTCCAATGCCATTCGCATCATTGTTTTTCCACTGTCCCGAATAACAGACTTTATGAAAACGGTCAATGTAGGTTCCTTTACCGTTTTGCATTTGTACTTCATAAACAGGGGGCGATTCTTTTACAACGTCCATTATATTGAATTGTTGAATTTATACATATGTATAGAGTATGCATATTCATTATAAATTCAATTTTGTAGTGTCGTATATAAAAGTTATTATTTATAATAAATTATATATTCAATGCAGCCAAAAATTATATATATAAATCTTGCATCTCGCACGGACCGTCTTGCCGAAATCGAATCAGAATTGTCCCGCATGGGTTTAGAGGGAGAACGGTTTGAGGCAATACAGCGGAAACCCGGGATTGTTGGGTGTGGATATTCGCATTTAGCCGTTTTGAAATTGGCGAGAGACCGAGGATACAAGGAAATACTCATCATGGAGGACGATTTCCAATTCGTGGTCTCTCCCGAACGAATGAAACAAATATTCGAATTATTGTCATCAACGCCATTCGATGTGTGTATGCTTGGATATAATCTGCATTATACACATGGCAATTATTTATCAGCTCAACGTTTGGAAATGCATAGGGTGAGATATGCACAAACTGCGAGTGCTTATATTGTTAAAAATCATTACTATGATACACTAATTGCACTGTATGAATGGGCTATACCTGAGTTGGAACGTACGGGTATGCATTGGGTGTATGCAAATGATGTTGTCTGGCGGAATTTACAAGAAAATGATTTATGGGTATGTACTGCAGAAAGATGCGGAAAACAGCGTCCGGGATACAGTGATAATGCCGAGAGTTATATGGACCACGGTGTGTAGGTGAAAGTGTCCTCGGGATAGAGATATCAAACAAGATGACTCTCCCAAAAATATCGGCAACCTAACCATTTGAACTGAAGTTTTTCCACGTCGGGGTATTTAGCGGAATTCACTTCTGTTCCTTCCGGCAACAAATAATGGTGTGTTTTTGGCAAAACATACAATAACTGTTCGACTGGACTGAATGGTTCCTCCTTCTCTCCCGAAAAATACACGTGGTCGTATTCAAGATTCGATATATAAATGGATAAATCTTCCAATAATGGCGGGTATGAATAGTTGTATTTCCATCGCCAATCTGGGCAACCGCTGGTATAATATTTGAATGTCCATTCCAATCCCTCGCAGTAGTTTCGGCATACAGCATGCACATCGATAGGTTCGGATTCATGTGAAAACGCAACAGAATAATACCTCGACTGCCAATTGGCCATGTTGGGATTGATGTATTCTTCGTCTTGGCGGAACAACATGGGAATATTCGAAATCATGGCTTCTTGGTCTTGCGGTGTTTTAGGGGCAGCATTCGCTGCCGACTGAGATATTCCTTTTGCCAATGCCGCGCGATGTTCCATTTCCTCTTTGATGAACGCATGCTCGTTTTTGGCTAAAGCTCCGATGAATGCGGAAACACATTTCCATTGAATTTGCAACGTTTTCGTTGAAATTAAAGACCAGTTGGGATATTTAGCGATAAATGTGTTGTATGTATCCATAAGCCGACTAATCCCCGCTGTCCGGATATTTAGCGCTAAGAAATGAGGCATGAAATCGTTGCCAAGCATGAAACACATGAACACATAGTCGTAGATGCGACCGCGCAATTGATATGGAGTCATTCCTTTGTTTTCGAAACCCATTTCCGCTAAGAGAGACCGCGAGAATTTGAATGTATCGACGAACAACAAATCCGTTTTAGCGCGGGATTTGAGTCCAGCTGGAAGAATATGAACACTAAATTCGGGAGCTTCGCGAAAAATATGGATGTTGAAACACTGAAAACTGTGAAACATAGACAACATAATTAAGTCTGCGTCCAACCCATACACTGCGACGGTATCGTTCCGTGTAATATGCTGACGCAAATGTTCAAACATTTTGTGTTCTCCCTCTCCCGGAATGTCTGATGCACTAACTACTGTTTTCAACCCTACGGTATGGTTGGGCTGTTGAAACACTTCATTCACGCGTTTTGACAATTGGCGCATGAATTGTGTTCCCGGAGTGATGGCTGTAGTGGAGAACTTGCCCTCTTGGACATTGGCATTTTGTAAAGATGCGAGATATGCAGCTCTGTATCGTCGTTCCTTTTGCTGGTCCATTTTCGCGAGAGGCGCAACACCGTCGAATGAAATATAGGCTACTTTGGACGGGTTTATTACCGCAATGTAGTGCTTGATTTTTGCAATAACTTGGTCGATGAGTTTGTTTTGAAACGCATCGGGCATTTCATCATTTGATTCCAGAGTGCGAGCAACATCGTATATTATGGAATTGCAGTCCATATATAACGCTGTAAATTGTGTATCGCGATGGTGAGCCAATGTCCGTAAAATATTCGGATGATTGCGAATAATGTGTGAAAAATAGCTTGGAATGCCCATGGTTTAGTGTATTATGTGGGCGTGTCTTTACGTTTATTTACAATATAAATATTATCTCAATACCACAGAATATGTTGGAAGAAGGTGAATTCGCCGGTTGGCACGTTTCCGTGCATTACATAATTGCAATTACTATTAGTATAATTGCGGGTGTATGGGCATATTATAGACTCAAAGAACCGACAATTGTTAAGTCAGACGGCAATGATGGTCAATTTGACGCTGAAATAATTGATGGTGTAGCATATATGTAATTATTCATGCGATTAGTATGATGTATATGAATGTCTCAATCATATATATACTTTTAATTTTTTTATTCCCCAATAAAAAGTAATGAAAAAACGTGCAGAACAACCAAAGCAATCATCCTCCAAAATAAACATTGACACCCATCACAAATCAATGTTGGAAATCAATACACTGATATGCGACAAGGCTGTTCAACTGCAACAGATTATTCGGAAAACAGTTCTATCCATGAATATCAATAGGAAACACGACATATTTAGCAATAGCGAGTCGATTTTATGTATTAGTTCTTTAACCGAATTGCACGATAAATGTAGCGAAATAGTTGCTACCGTGAAAACGTTGCCACAAGTGAATATAGGCGATTTCACTGTAAATGCCGACACGACGCCCATAATAGAAATCAATACACATATAAGCAAGTTGCAGCAAGTCGTAGATAAGTTGTCGGTGTTGATAAGTGGGTTTGGTACCATGCATTTGTCGGATTTGTTATATATTTCGTTCGGTTCCGCAGAATTAGAGGTCGAACCGATGCTGAATGATAAGCTCGATTTATTGTTGCAGTATGCACATCCGATTTCATATAAAACAATATATTGGAAACACAAAACACGGCCTGCGTCATTGAACGCAAGCACGTTGTGCTGCGACAAAATGGGCGAAGACTGTGTTTCGGTAGAGGCAGCAAATCAACTGGAGTGTTTCGATACAGATAGTTCAATTAAAACGCCGTTTGTTAATGTGCATGGAGGTCGTGTAGTCATGCATAGCGACAAAATGCAAAAGACAATTGTGGTGCAATGCGTGTTCGACGACCTTCCAGTAGAATGTTTGACAAGCGAATACATTTTGGCCAGAAAACGGAGCATACAGTCCAAAATGCCGGAAAAAATCGAGGGTGTATCTTCCTGGCAAGAAAATATTTTTGACCACGAAATAATGAGTAGGGTCATTGATTCTTGCACCATCAAGGATTTCTTGGTGTATAGCGACACAGATTTATTCAAACGTCAGTTTGCCGTGATGACGGAAGTCAATGGCGTGAAAGTCCATAAATTGGACTATACCATTAAAAAGTTCATTGATATGGACGTGTGTGATCAGCGACAGATGCTGATTCATTTGTTGTTGTTTAACAAAGACGAAGAAATACAGTATATAACTTACTTATTATATGATTTAATCACTGCAAGTGGTCAAACCGACTCTCCCGAACAAATGTTTATTTATGACAGTTTTCCATGGCGTATAAAGATGTTCTTCAAAGATACCATGAAAAACACCCTCAAATTCACCAAAGACATGATTAACAAATACGATATTAATCGCATAACGTTGGAACAACAGATTTATGTGATGAAAGTGCCAGAACAGGTGAAAGAAAAGGCCGTTGCCAAACTGAAAGAAATCAAGGGCAAATCCGACGATTCCGGGTCCAAAGCCAAACAATACCTTGAAGGATTACTCAAAATCCCATTTAATGTCTATCGCGAAGAACCCATACTACTCAAACCCAAACAGATTAGCAGCGGGTTTATACAATTGATGGACAAACTGTGTCCCCTTATCCAGCACAATGGGTTCTTGAAAAAGTCCCGAGACACGGCAGTCTTTGACAAGTCCCGAGACACAGAGAGGGCAGTCTTTGACAAATACAGTATGGTTGAAATTAGCCGTATGACGGATGAAATAATGGAATATATTCATACAACAGCGCCATCAGATATTGTGAAAATGTTAAGTGGATTAACGGTGAAACAATTAAACACTGCAATATCGTTTATTAATAATTTGCGTGCCACACCACGCAAAACTCCGGCCAAAACGTTGGTGTCGCGAGAAGACAAATTGGCATACATTACTACCTTTGTGTTGGAAGAGACAGATACAGAGAGGTTGTCGGAACTATACGATTGTATTTCTGTTTCATCTCAGAAATCGGGAGCGAATAACACGTTGTCTTTGTCGAAAAGTTTGGCGGAAATAGAGAAAACAAAGGAAAAAATTACATGTGTTCGGGAGAGTTTGACCAATATAACTGATATTTTAGACGATAGCATTCACGGACATGAACACGCAAAATCGCAAATCCTTAAAATCATTGGCCAATGGATGAATGGAGAACAAACCGGGTATTGTTTTGGGTTCGAAGGCTCTCCCGGAGTAGGAAAAACATCTCTTGCCAAAAAAGGTTTGGCGAATTGCTTACGCGACGCAGACGGAAATTCTCGCCCATTTGCGTTTATAGCCCTGGGTGGGTCATGTAATGGTTCCACCTTGGAGGGACACAGTTATACGTATGTGAATTCTATGTGGGGACGTATCACCGATATTTTGATGGATACAAAATGCATGAACCCTATTATTTACATTGATGAGTTGGACAAAGTGAGTAAAACCGACCATGGCAAAGAGATTATTGGAATTCTTATGCATTTGATTGACACAACACAGAACGATGTGTTCCAAGACAAATATTTTAGCGGAATTGACCTCGATTTGTCGAAAGCCCTGTTTATATTCTCGTATAACGACCCGAGCCAAATCGACAGCATTTTGCTCGACCGCATTCATCGCATCAAGTTTGAAAATCTGTCCATCGATGAAAAACTGGTTATAGTGCGCAAATACATTTTGCCCGACATTAACCGAAAAATGGGTTTTTTCCGGACGACGACAAACCCAACAACTGGCGAAACAGAAGTTCATAGTATGGTGAATATTTCCGACGAGTTGGTTGAATATTTGATTTGCACTTACACCTTCGAATCCGGTGTCCGCAAATTGAAAGAAGTCCTCTTTGATTTATTCGGAGAAATAAACATCGATTTGTTGCGAAATGAGAAAACAGCGATGATTCCATACGAAATCACGAGCGAAGACATTGAAACCAAATATCTCAAAAAATACAACAAATTTAACGAAAAAACAATACACCTTACGCCACGCATTGGCGTAATCAACGGGCTATGGGCATCCGCTTACGGTAAGGGAGGCATTATTCCCATCCAAACCATGTTTTTCCCATCTTCCACCTTTCTGGACCTCAAACTCACCGGGTCTCAGGGAGATGTGATGAAAGAGAGCATGACTGTCGCCAAAACGGTTGCATGGAGTCTGCTGACCGACGAAGAACGCACCACCGTAGCCGCGGAATTCGATAAATCGAAAACACAGGGTCTCCACATTCATTGCCCCGATGGAGCGACACCCAAAGACGGACCGTCAGCTGGAGGTGCAATAACTGTGTGCATATACAGTCTATTGACCAAGAAACCAATATCGAATAGCGTTGCAATGACGGGAGAGATTACGTTGCACGGAGATATTACTGAAATAGGTGGGTTGGAAGACAAGATTTTGGGTGGAATTCGCGCGGGCGTCAAGAAATTCCTTTATCCGGAACGCAACAGTCGCGAATTCACGAAATTTTGGGATAAATACGGCACCAAAAAAGTGGTGGAGGGAATTGAGTTTGTTGCAGTAAGCCGAATCGAAGACGCAATCAAAGAGACTATGCAATCGGTGATTTAATCTCTGCCTGTAAAGGATAATACTGTCATATAATATATTTATATGGCAGCAATCGAAATTCTAAATTTGAAAGCATTATTGTATTTGGCATTCAGATTAGCGCCTTTCATTTTAGTCAGCTATTTTGTAGTCTCGTCCATTTTCAACGCAGATGTTCGAGGCATCATATTTTTAGGCATGTTGCTAATCAACTGTTTCATCACAATCGTCGTCGGAAACTTTTTCGCCGACATCCCCGGTATGATGGTGAGTCAGAATACACGGAACAGATTCGGAACATGCAACACCATGAATCTAACATCCGGCGGGCCTTTGTCCAAAGCGCTGCCACTCAACATAAACGTGTTTGCATTCACTTTCGGATACTTGGCTCAACTACTGGAACGCGACCCGAAATTGGTGAATCGCAATATTCCGATGATTCTCGTGTTTTGCATTTTGATAATAACACAACTCGTTTGGTCCATTACCAACGGATGCGCTACATTCATGGGTCTCATCATATCTCTCTCAATTGGATTTGGATTGGGATGGGGATTTTCCGCCATTATTGTTAAATCGGGTATCACCGACCTCCAATTTTTCAACGGGATCAAAAACGAAGAGGTTTGCAGCAAACCCACCGACGAGATATTCAATTGCACAGTTGAAAACGTCCTATGAGGAGGGAGAAGGAGATAAAGACGTCGCCAATTTCAACGGAATGCCTTCGAAATAATTCGTGTCCGATTCCATTATTTCCATCTTCACCGGGGATTCTTTAGTTGCACCCCTGTCTTCGCTGCAATTGCCATAACACTTACCTCTATAGTAGTAATAATCCTTGTTACGCACAAATACATCGCCATAATGAGTTCGATTTGATGGACCGTTCTCATTTCCACGCACACATTTAGACCCACCCAATAACACACAGCACGATGTTGCCGCACATGAACCCGGACTCATTTTGCGACAATTATATTCAATCGATTGCGGGTCCGATTTAAGTGTTTCACAGAACCCTTTCGCTTCAGCCCCAGCATCTTTATACTCACTCACCGTGCTCAACCGAGTCGTGCTACTCAAAAACACACTATCCTCATAATTTGGTACATACGTCTGCATTCCATATGGATACGACGCTGGCTCATTGTATGTTAAATCCCCCTGCACAGCTTCCCGCGGCAAAATAATTTTGTTTCCATCGGTATCGAGCATCACAATAGCACCAACAGGCTGCTCAAACAATTTATGTTTATTGTTATCTTCTTGGTCTTCATTCAACGTTGAACTTGGACCAGGACCAGCAGTGCTCACTTCGCGTTTGAATCGGCCATTTGCACTAATCAAATACGGATTCGTAATGTATCCCGGTTCAGTTGGACCGTTTGCGATTTTTCCATATGGCAAAATAGACATAGTTGTTCGGTCTTCGTTCAAATAATACCCTTTAGGCAAAACCTCCCCCTCTGGCAAAAACGCTGCTTCACTTGTTCCCTTTTTCACGATGGGCAACGGGAAATACAAATCGTAATACTCAGACTCGTTGATATACCCATTTTTATACGTTTCCGAACCATTCGCACTCACTGTTTTGATATAAGGTTTTTTGCCCGGTGGCAATCTGGCCATAAATCCCGGACTCACCTGATAATACCCATCTGGCAAATTCTTATTGCTAAACATAGGGATTGGTTTATCCTTGAAAAACGACGCATTCGTGATGGGCAACAACGATTTTTGCTCTGGGTCAGACATATCGAGCTCATACCCGTGAGGTATGACCGCCATGGTCATTCCGTCAATGCGATAGTATCCGAATGGAATCACGCCAGTTGGGGGGATTGGATACGCATCCGTCATTCCTTCAAGGCCGGGTGTATTCCGGGTGCCTACTGCATTCAGACTCAATTGCGTGTATGCTGGTAATATTATGCTCAATAAAAATCCAATAAAAACTATAGCGACAACCGAAAAATAAATATACATTTGTGAAATCGCCTTTACTATCTAAAATATCTTAACATAAAGGTTCGTTTCAATACATTACTCGATACTTACACTGGTCAGCATGATGGTACGACAACACGGGCGTTTAATCTTCAACTCGTCTAAAACACGGCCTTCAATTGTCTTGTCGGCATTGTTCTCTTTCAAATACGTGATTTTGTCTAAAGGTATATTCTTCGACAATTTGCGCTCACGAACCATCTCGTCGTAAGCCTCCTTTTTATTCGCCAAAACTTTTCCGCAAGTGAAACAACAAACTGGAATGAGCATGATTGAGGTTGAGTATAAAAGCTATTTAGTTATATCTTTAGGTTCATTCATATCCAATCATTTTCAATTTTATCATGTACCGACAGGTCCTCCGGAACAAAGATTATCGACGACTAACCTATACTATACTCATGCCACGAGGAACACGAAGAAGAGTTATGCGAGGTGGAGATTGCGGCTGCGGAAAACAGTTCGGCGGGTCCGTATCATTCCCCGCTTCGTTTGGAGGAACTATGGATGGAGTGAATCAATACCCCCTAAATACTTTGACCAATGACCCCAATTATTCATCCATCGGGTCTCGAATGTTGGGAGGCAAGTCTCGCAGAAGAAAGAGTCGTCGCACACGTAAGCGTAGAATGTCCAAACGTAAAATGCACGGCGGTAATTTCATTGGCGGATTGTCTCCCATGAATCTCACTTTAGGAGGTAATATGGTAATGAATTCAGGAAGTTTGATGGGAGCCGTCGCAATAAAATAATCATATGCCTAAATGATATACTATCTCCCGAATAATGGCATTAAACCTTTGCACTCCTGCTTTAGTCTATTTTGTTATCTCCGCGGCAGCCATTGCCGTAATGTTCATTCAGTCCATGTTCAGTCCAGACCCATCATCATATTGCGTTGGCATGTATAAGTGCAATGTAAGTTCGATTTCAGCTATATTTGCCATGAAAGCTATTTATGTCGTTGTTTGGACATGGATTTTACAGTTGATATGCAGCCGCGGATATGAAACTGTCAGTTGGATATTAGTTCTCTTGCCAGTTCTGATTATGTTTATAATGATTGCTTTAGTCATGCTCACCGGATTCCACACAGGCGGTATGCTTCCTACTGTGAATTCGTGGAGCTTCTTTTAAGACCTCTGGTTGCATTTAGATTATTATTGTGTGTTTTTACAATAATAACCACATGATTGAACCTGAATCCGAAGAGCCTACACGCATTATTCCCAGCCGCGAGTTTTTCGTATATCTCCTTGTGAGCGACAGTGGCACAACCTATATCGGAGCCACCGTAGATTTGGACCACCGATTGCGGCAACACAACAAAGAAATTTCTGGTGGTGCAGTGCAAACCAGTCGCAAAGTGGCCAAAGGTGAAAAATGGCGCCGTCATTGTTATATAAAAAACTTACCCGACTGGAAGACCGCTCTTCAAGTCGAATGGGCGTGGAAATATCAGACCCGCATGTTGCGTAATGGACCAAGACAATCTCCGTTAGAACGACGCATGGACGCTTTATCAAACCTGTTGTTGCTGGAACGGGCTACTTCGAAAGCTGTTCCTTACGTTGAATGGTCGCAGTTCCCAGAAGTTGTTATGGAACACTGACCCGAAAAAGAATTACATAATCGCATCCACTAATCCCTTCTCCAAACACTTCTCCGCATTCCAACACACATCACGCTTCAACTGTTCGTCCAGCTCTTCCACAGTCATTTTCGTGTATTTAACGTAATAATCGCGAATGTGTTTCATCAACGCCTTCGAATTCTTCATGTCTTCTGTCATAGTTGAATATTTGCCCCACGTTCCCCCACGCAACTCATGAATCAACATATACGAATTCTCGGTAATATATCTCTTTTTCCCGGCCAAACTCAACAGCGTACCAGCAGATGCTACGAACCCTTTGCACACCGTATTCACCGGAACTTTCAAATTGCGAATAGTGTCAATCGCGGAAAACACCTGATACACATGGCCGCCGTTAGATGTAATATACAGAGTAATCGGCTTCGGTTCAATAACAATGTCGAAAGACTCCGTCTTCTTACCTTCCAAATAATCGTCGAACTTGCGCTTAAGCTTCTTCTGTTTGTGTAAAATCGTATTCTCCAATTCGTGCAAATGGTCGATTAATTCCGAAATTGTCTTCGGATTGATATTAGCATTGAAATGAATTGTGTTGTCTTTAGTCGATACATTAATTGACCCGGGAGAGAAAACATTTAATTCAATTTCTGGCATGTTATTTTGCATAGGTAGAAACAATACATTATATTATTCTTTCGGTTTATCTTGTTTTATTACATTATTGTTTTACGTCTGATATCCGCCTCCGGACTTACGAACACACATTTCTTCGAAATCCTTTCACCATGCGCAACATCTGGCCTATGCGTTTTTTACTAAAGGGTTGTCCATCGTATGCTGCTATCCATCGCGATTTGTTTTGGTGCAAATATTCAAATGTCAGTTGATTTACATGAGGGATTTGTAGATTCAATATTTCATATGAATACAATGTATTCGCATCGTTCAGAAACTCCAAATAATCAAATATCACTCCAGACGTTTCACACATGAATGAATACTGCGGAAAATCCCCGTCAATTTCGTACCCAACAAGTCCAAACAACCGATAACTCTGGATTTCTGCATCATACAAAATAAATGTTCGGGAGAGTATCTCCTTATTTTTATCATGCTGACATATATACGCTGCACAAACCGACATTGTATTTAATTCTAACTATATACAATAGATTTTTAGATACCTTTATTTATTTTTCATAACGTATTTTCCAATTATCCATTTCCTATGTTTATACCAATCTTTGTCAAACCAGCCATACAACGGACACTTTATAACTTATATCTCTTGTAAATTTCCAACGCAATCAGACCACCTACGATTTGAGATAAACAGTATGGCACTAATTCTTGAACAGGCAACTTACCAGCAGCAGCCATTGCGACACTAACCGCGGGGTTGATATGGCCTCCGGAAATATTTGCAGTAAGGAGGATAATGAGCGCAAGAGTTCCACCAATAGCCAATGGATGACCTGTTGCCAAAATAACGTAAATAAACACGATGGCACCTAAAAATTCTGCTAAATATTGACGCATTATATATATTAAACCCAAAATCTATTCACGAAAAATATTATAACTGCTTACGACTACTTCTTCTTGTTCTTCGGTTCATTTGCACAGTATTTCGCACAGAACGCCTTACAAACAAACGTTGGGGAGTTGCTAACACATTTTGGAGATTCTGTGAAAATTGTTCGTTAGAAATCGGTTTAACCGTAATTGGTCTGGATTGCTCGGTATATTTCAACAATTTCGTGTTAGATACATGTTGGAAATGTGGAAATAAACTAATGTATTTGGGTGTATTACCACCTCCATACATCGGATTGTCTAACCCACTAAACCACGCATTGAACTGCACAACGTTTCCATAGTAATCGTCATCTTGCGGTTCCATGTATTTGCGATTGATGGCAGTTTCCAAAATAAAATATTTCTTCACCAAATCTTCAACCTTAGACATTTTTTGCACGAAAAGACCTTCTACATAACCATTTATGATTATTTCGACGCCAACTTCGCTTGCAACACCATGAATGTGCAAACATTGCCTAAGGTTTTCACGAAACAAACTAATATCGTTCTTGATTATAGTTTCACACTGTAAATACAACTCTCTTCTGGTTTGAATATAATTCACAAATTGCGCCAATTGCTCATTCCGTTCCATTTGATAAAATCTGTGCGCCACGGAACAAGTTTCCAATACGAGATTATACATAAAATTTAATTTGTTTTCAATTTCAGACACAACCTCCGCTGTTGTTTTTTTATATTCCTGAAGAAACACCATGAGTTTTTCTTCCTCTTCAGACACCACATCCATATCATCCATACTATTTTTCGGAGTTGAAACCACATCCATCGCATCGTCATTTTCTTGTTCATGAATGTTCCGCTTGCTCATTATGTATTTTTCTCTTCGCGACTTTACCTGCGACCTTTGTTTTTTCAACGTTTGAACCCGCGTTTTCTCCTTGCGCCTTTGTTCCATTTTTGCAAATCGAATATTGCCTTTGCGTCGTCGGATTGTTTCCAAAATCTCAACATTCTTAACCTTACCCACCCTCGAGAGATGGTCATTCACAAATGCAGTTTCAACAGTTCTTACATATTCACGTAATTCCTGTTGTTCAACGGGTGAAGGCGCGTTTGACTTAGAATGTCTGGTTGATGGTGTAGGCACCTTTTGAGGTGTGGGCGATTTTAAAGGAGAGGGTGCCTTTTTGGGTGTGGGCACCTTTTGAGGTGTGGGCGCCTTTTTGGGTGTGGGCGATTTTAAAGGAGAGGGCGCCTTTTTGGGTGTGGGCGATTTTAAAGGAGAGGATGCCTTTTTGGGTGTGGGCGATTTTAAAGGAGAGGATGCCTTTTTGGGTGTGGGCGATTTTAAAGGAGAGGATGCCTTTTTGGGTGTGGGTGCTTTTGGTGCCTTTGGGAATGAAATGTGTTTGGTTTTATTTTGTTTTAAACACTCATTATAGCTGACATCACCTTGTTTTTCTTTGTTTTCTTGAAGCTTTTGAAATTTTGTTGTAGCTTCTTCTTTACATCCGGGGTTTTTATCTGGATGAAGCCATAGTGTCCATCGTCTATAATCGGGGTTATTTTTAAAACATTTGGGAATCTCAACAACACTTCTACTCTTGCAGTCATTATCGTATTTAGCCACAGCAGAACGAACATGTATGTCCTTTTCATTAGAACGCTTTCTTTCCCTTTCCCTTTCCCTTTCCCTTTCTCGTTCAGCTTCTGCCGCACGTTCTCTTTCTCGTTCAGCTTCTGCCGCACGTTGCCGTTCCCGTTCAGCTTCTGCTGCACGCTTTCTTTCCCTTTCCCTTTCCCGTTCAGCTTCTGCTGCACGTTTTTGTTCGATAGGAGTCTGTTTGTTGTGTATATCTGACCACTTGCTCATATCTTCGAATATATCAAAACTTCCAAAAATGTTAAACCAGTCCAAGATATTGAAATTATAAACTGGACTTAAACTTGGGAAATACCCCGCCAAATTTATAAATATTTTTATGGCTATATTCTCAGTTTCAGGTGCATCAGAATGTTTAACAGTAATTTCCTTCTCTCTCTCCCTTTCCCTTTCTCTTTCTCTCTCCTTACCTCGTTCCCTTTCCCTTTCTCTTTCTCTCTCCTTACCTCGTTCCCTTTCTCGTTCCCTTTCTCTCTCCTTACCTCGTTCTCTTTCTCTTTCTCTTTCTCTTTCTCTCTCCTTCTCCAGTTCCTTTTTTCGGGTGAGTTCTGCCAGTTTCAATGCATCTGCAAATTTTTTTGCAAATGTTTTGCTAATAGGATATGTGGGTGCTAACCCAGCAGATGAACGAGAAAATTTATATTCAGGACTCATTTTTCCGAATTCAATATTTCTTTTCAAGACTGCATTCAAATACATATTTTTTTTCTCATTTGTTAAGCTGCGCACAAAGTTCGTATTCATAGAGTTTCTTTTTGCATCGAACTCTGCAATTTCAGCCAAATTGAATACGTACCCTTTATAATAACTTGTGTCGTGCCCACGTAGCATTCTACCGAAATCAATTATAAGTGCTCTCCCGGAATTTGCAGAAAAATAGGAATATGTTGGATGTATCATAACATTGCCTCCATGCGCATCATTGTGAATATACCCATATTTTGCTAATCGGTGTAATTCATAAAAGAACATTGAAACAAACTCGTTAATTTGTGGATGAGCCCGCACAAACGAACTCAACGGTTTATACCCTTCCATGAATTCCATCACAATCAATGTCATTTTGTGGGTTGCATTATATACGTTATGTAAATTAACCGTAGCATTTTTATCCGTTTTATCATAGTGAGCGGGGATATCGTGAGTTCGTTCGATGATTTTGTCCGTTATGTTTCTAAATATTTTCAGTTTAAATTCGTCCGCAACCTCGAACGCATACGTTATGATTGCGGGACAAATCGGTTCGAACAACGAGGTTGGGTCCTCAAAACTCTGTCTGAATATATTATTCTGCGTATTCACTTCTTCCATGAATGAAGTTTGAGAAGAACACTCTATTTCCCAGCCATATGGGTCTTTGTCTTTCTTGATTGCCCGTTCATATCGAATTGCGGTCTGATGAACTGCAGATACACCGATTTTCAACAATATTTGTTTTACCGGCTGATACAAGTTATTGCTTCTCATCGATACATAAGGAGATTCAAACCCCGGTTCTAAATCATAGAATAAATAGGTGACGCAACTGATTGAACTGTCCGTTAATATTTTCACTTTTTGACAATGTTCAATGAATTCTGTTAGAACATCTTCGGGAGAGACTCCCGCCCATTCTGGTAATATGCCTATACCACCATATTGAGTGTTATTTTGCATACATATATATACATATATACATATATAATCTACATTATTACAGCGGCCAGACAAATTACGATATAACTTGGTACTTCTGCTGCTTTGACGTGAATGGAACTGAGCAGTTCCTAAATTGAGTGCGGATTGTCTCCGTTGTGTTAAACGGATGCGCCGGCAATCCAACTTGCACATGATGTCCCTGCTGTTGCACTTTTTTAGGAACAGTTGCACCTTGACAACGGACGCGACGCAAAGCATCTTTCACCGAATTATCATGCTTAGTATCGAACGCTAAAGCATTTCCTCCGATATTCACGGTTTTACCAATATTCGCTTGCTTTCTGCGTTCAATCACACTCGACGCGTCTTTATTTCCATATTTGCGGGTTTTTGTGTAAGACGCATCCAGAGGAATGACTTGACGATTCATGGCAAAATTTGCAGTTCCGTCGGCTGAACCGGATTTGTGTGGCATCGCACCCTTTCCAGATAATACACTATTGTTAAGTGGTCCTCGAGTGAATGTGAGAAATTGAGGTGGCATATACTGTTAGCTAATAAAAGACTGGTGTTCATCTTTGTTTGAAATACCCATATCTATGCAATGTTGGACCCCATGCACTTTTCGTTGGAGTTGCACGATTCACGTCGTATTCTTCATCCTTCTCTGACCTGTCCGATTCTAAATCTCTCCCGGACTCGTCGGTTTTAGTTTCGTCCAATGTTTTCACATGAGCTAATGCAACATTCACAAATCTGTCCATAATATCGACCAATTCCGTTGAAGAATCTGAAGGGGCCACGCGGTTTTCGGCGTCATTTTCAATATATGTTATCAAGTCGCATGCAAGTTCGCACAATCGGGATTTATATTTGCCCAATAGAACACCACGTCGTTCGATTTCTTCCAAAAGTATTGGGTCTTGTTTAGCTAAATATTTCTTGTATTTGGTTTTGCTTACCATGAGTTGCAATGTGATACGATTTATATCCGTCATTGAATCTTGCGAATCTTCGGACATAATAATGCGGTTAAGAAAATATATAATACGGTATAATATATATTTCTTATAATGCCGAGTAATTTAGGTGGAGGACAATACAATGGCTACGTAACTAAACAAACCAATCATGTGAAAAGAGATAGTGAGAATGCCATGGCACGTCGTATTCTGCGAGACTCATGGAACCACAGTGGAAATGAAGCAAACGGACATAACCGCATTGTAACACCCTTCAGAAGTGTAATGAATTTGGGCGATTTTTTAGCCCGTCCGAATTATGTTTGTGATGAACCCGCTCAATACCACCGTTCTAAACCCGGATACCGCAATTTCGGGTTTGTAGCACATTGCGATACTACAGGTGTTCCCGCGGCCTCATGCAACACTAAATTTGTCGCGGATTCATCGCTTTACACCAGATTTAGGAAAGAAAGCGCCATTAACCAAAATTACAACGATGGGGCCAACAACAACAGTATGGAACAAGCTAAACGGTTGCAAGCCACGTATGTTCGCTCAGTCAGACGTCGTTAAAGGATAATCGACCAATACATTATAATAAACACAATGTATTGTCTTCCAGCAGTGATTTATGTAGGTCTAAGTATTATTGGTATTATGTATAGTGTATTAAACGGTCTTACCAGTAGTGGGGCCATTTTATTAGAGGTGCTGTTTGTTTGGCTATTCGCGTGGTTTTTAGACTATTTGTGCCGGAATGGATACACAATTGCATCATGGGTTCTGGTTTTATTTCCATTCGTGCTTATAATTGCTACAGTCGTCGGGGTATTAATGACAGCCGGAAAGTTGAATCTCAATCAATCCAGCTAATCTTTGTCGGTTCCGTAGGTATAGGCTTTAACCCGTCATAATAGTTTGATTAAGTAATTAATAGAATAAAGATTGTAAAACAAATGTACTAATTGTAATAATACATATGTTAATTCATACTGATAAAGTGAAACATGCGCTTGAGGGGATTAATATAACCGGAGTGTTGCACATTGGAGCACATGAGTGCGAAGATATGCCATTTTATGCCAGTTTGGGAGTGAAACCCGATGATATTATTTGGATTGACGCAATCCCGACAAAAGTCCAAGAGGCTTTATCGCGCGGAATACCGAATGTATTTAACGCGGTAATAACGGACGAAGACGGCAAGGACATACGGTTTAATGTATCTAACAACGTGCAATCAGAGCATCCCGATATTCATTACACGGAACAAATAGATGCTAAAAGCCAGAGAATTGATACCTTTTTGTTGTCGCATGAATTTGAAAGTGCTAAATACAATTTTTGGAATGTTGATATTCAGGGAGCGGAATTGATGGCTCTAAAGGGTGGCCAAAAAAGCATGGCCCATGTGAGAGCAATTTATCTCGAAGTGAATGAAAAAGAATTATATGTGGGTTGCGCATTAATTAATGAAATTGACGAGTTTTTGAATGAACATGGGTTTAAACGTGTTTTGACTGAAATGACACAGCACGGTTGGGGAGATGCATTATATGTTAGACAGACTCAGAATAAAAAGAATACGGCAACCATCGAAATTCGCGGAGGTTTAGGAAACCAACTGTTTCAGATATTCACTTTATTCGCGTTTTGTTATGATAATAATTTAACACCAATATTGCCTTATGCCAAAACATGCGACGAAACGCCTCCCCGAAAGCTTTATTGGGACGGGTTTCTGAGTAAATTGCGTAAGCATTTAGGCGAAACTGACAATAATGTATTGTATCAAGAACCCGGCGTTCATTACACACCATTTCCTCTTGGGCTTTGTTCTAAAAACGTTAAGTTAATGGGGCAATACATGTCTCACATGTATTTTGACAGATGTAAAGACCGCATTTTCAATGAAATAGGGTTGGGAACTATGAAATATGAACTTTCCCAAAAATACAGCTATATTTTTGCCGAACCGAATGTTCGACGCGTAAGCTTGCATTTTAGGTTGGGTGATTATTTGGATAAACAATGTTATCACCCAGTAATGCCTATATCCTATTATATTGATGCGATAACACGTTTAATGACAGAAAACACCGCGGTTGAACGTTGGGTGTTTTATGCCTTTTTCGAGAAGCCATTCGAACGTGAAATAAATGAGCGCATTTCGCAACTGTATTCGGTTTTTGCAGAAAGCCACCATTTTGAAATTCGCAAAGTGCCCAAACAAATGACCGACGAAGAAGAACTTATTTTTATGAGCATGTGCCATGATAACGTATTGGCGAATAGTACATTCAGTTGGTGGGGCGCATACATGAATGATGAAAAGACCCAACGTGTTATATACCCACGTCCATGGTACGGTCATCAGCTATATTACTTGGAATCCGAAGACATGTTTCCTATAAACTGGTGCGCATTGGATGTGCAAATTCCCGAGTGCAATTGCTATGAATTATGGATGCAACAACAAAAATGAAATAATATAAAAACGAGATAATAATCAACATAAACACTGATTATTATTATTCACTAACAAATACACAAGCGAAAAATGACTTCTATGGCCGATATGATGCTTATTTATTTTGAACACTGCCCTTTGGTTGTGCAGATGAAGAAGGAATTGGAAAGCATGCGGTTGGAATTGGAAGAAAAACGTGTTTTGTGTCGAATTATGCGACGTGATATTGAACAATTAGAAAAACGTTGCTGCAATTACGAACATGAAGATGAATACGAACACAGAAGAAACGTCCGCAATGAGCGCTCGATGAGAATGCAGATGGCACAGGAAATGCCATATATTAACACTATCGTTGAACCTGTCATAGGGGAGGAAAACGATAAGGCGGTGGTTGAAGTAAAGGAAGAGGCGGTGGTTGAAGTAGAGAAGGAGGTTGTTGTTGTAAAACAAGAGGTTGAAAAGGTGGTTGAAAAGGAGGAAGAAGAGGAGGAAGAGGTTGTTGTAAAACAAGAGGTAGAAAAAGTGGCTGAAAAGGAGGAAGAAGTGGTTGTAGAAGAGGAGGAAGAGGTTGTAGAAGAGGAGGAAGAGGTTGTAGAAGAGGAGGAAGAGGTTGTAGAAGAGGAGGAAGAGGTGGTTGAAGTAAAGGAAGAGGAGGTGGTTGAAGAAGAGGAAGAGGAGGTGGTTGAAGAAGAGGAAGAGGAGGAGGGAGTGTATGAGGTGGTGATAAAGGGAAAAAAGTATTATGCTACAAATGAAACCAACGGCATCATCTATTCAATTGATGCCGACGGGGAAGTTGGAGATGAAGTAGGTAAGTATGTGAATAAAGTTCCCACATTCAATTAGGACCGAGATGTGGATGGTCGGTGAGGTAATAATATTACCGGACCGATATAACTAAACGTAAGTAAGTTTTTTATTTGCGCCAGGACCTTCGCGTGAGGGTTCCGCCCCTTTGTTTTTCCTGTGTTTGTGTTTTTGTAATTTTGGCGGCATTCAGCGAATCATGGTTGCGCACAAACCCGATTTTGTCTTTGGATTTAGTGGATATTGCATTTAATAGTGCATTTGTTAGGTTATCTTCTTTCACGCGACATTTAGCTCCATCGGCTTCGTCGTATTGAGTTTTATCTAAAGTATCTACGACAACAAAAATCTCGAAATTGCGAGCCCCCTCGGAATTTAAAATGGTTACTCCGGTGAAAAGTGTATCCAAATCAAATTCGCCGTAGCCTTTGTTGTCGTAAAAGTATCGAGAATACACATCGCGGAAAAAGTCGTTTTCCTTTTGTCCCAATATACACGAATCATTGGAGGTCGATGCATCAGTTTTGCTTTCGTTTTTGATTTTGATTTTTCTGAGTTCTAACGTCAAATAACCATTCGAACTTCTTCTGTTCGGCGGAAACACGTTCTGCATGCCTTTGCGTATTGCATCGTTCAATTCCCGATATTGTGCATTCGCAGTTTCAATAGTTTTAATCACGTCCAGTTCTTCCACCGACTTTTCCGCCCCACTGCTCGTTTTTGTATTCAAATCCATGAATTGTTCCTGTCCATCGATAAACCGTTTAATGTATTTCATGGATTTCACCTGGATACAGTTGCGATACGATTGGTCCAAAAACGACGCCACTTGTGATTCAAGATTCAATTGCTTCAATCCAGTAGTTGATTTGCGCGTGCTCTCCCGATATTCGTGAATAATTACATGTATCCGTATGATTGCGTTAATCATTTTTTGTATATCAGCCATGTCTGCGTCTGTATCTATTGCCGTATTCACCTTAACAACATCCACATCATTCTTATCTGTTGATAATAATACATTTCTTCCTTTCATAAAATACGAATTCCCCAAAAATGAGTTTAAAATATCCGACAATTTACTGGTGTTTTTAGTTTTATCATACATCAATTCCGTTTTAATTGAATGCAACATATCATCGTACTCTGTTTTGGTTGAACTTGTTCGTGCCTTTATTTTATTAATTATGTCATCTTTCAACAAATCAAACAAATTCTTTTTATCCGCATGTTTATTTGCGTTCGGCAACATATCAATGCGCAGATTTTTTAAAAACCCCAATATGCGGGTTTTATAATCATTTGTGGCTTGGTCCCGTAATTTTCTGCGACGAACTAAACTATTGTTATAGACATACAAAAAATAAAAATAATTCGGATTGTCCAATATACTCGACGCCCAAATAACGTTTTGCACGTATTGCTGTTTCCCTTCGGCCTGAATTAACCACTTCGGGCTATTGAATAATCGTTCCACGTCGAATGCGCTTGACGGGAATATATTGGTCATGTAATCCTGTTTTATGTATCTGTGAAAACTGGACGTAAGCGCGTACCCAAACTCGGAACTGATTGGGAGCAAAACTTTGAGCATTAAATTCACATTGAACGTTGCATTATCGCTCAATGCTTCCAACACATCTGAATCAGGGGCGGAATCTGAAGTTGGATTTGTCGGTATTATGTCATTCACGTATGTGTTTCCTGCATACTTCAACAACACCTGTTCGAACCGTTCTTTGTCGAAGAAAAATTCCATTGCATACACAGGACCATTTTTCAAAATAACGTCTTCGGGATACATCACATTGTTTGTGAAATACGGATACTTGAATTTGGAAGAATTGGCTACATTCGCTAAAACAGGGTTAGCAGAAATCAACGAATATGTGAATTCCACGCCGTTTTCCACATCTCCTGTATCCGTTATTTTGAACTGACTATTGAATGCCAACGTTATTTTCATCGGGAGAGTATTTAAGACTACATCTGTATCATTTTCTGACTCATTCATATATCATATATCTTATAATATACGAAAAGGTAAAAGCGTTTAACGCAATTCATTCAATTCCCGCTTCTTTGGCTTTCCGCAACGTCTCTTTTGCGCGTTCCACCGACTCCTTCGTTATTTCTTCCGGTGCAGTGATTCCGTTTTCATTCAAAGACAAATGGTATTCCGTGAAACCTTCCGGGAGACAACACATTTTGCTTTCTTCATTGAACAAATAATCTGCTAAAATGACGAACAGTGTTGTCATGATGAATGAAATATATATATCGCGTGTGCCCATCCAAATCATGGAAAACACCAATATGTTTCGACTGAATGTATTGCGCAAATACGATTCCATACTTTTGCTCAACTTGAACGACACAAACTTGGACGAAATGTTAAGAACGATGATGATTATTCCCGCAAAAAGCTTACTATTGTTTATATCGTAAATTTGGGAATTCATGAGCAGAGCAATGTTTTTAAATGTTCCCCACCATGTTTTTGAGGCCTTCCATATAAAAGGTCGTCGAGAACCCGATGTTGGTTGTGTTGGGTTAAACATCTATATACTATAGGAGGAACTCACCCAGTAAAGGTATTCTTTGTCATTCAACCCTCAGAATGCCTGTGCTTTATATGCGGGATTGCTACAGCAGTCCGACCCAATAAAGGTTATAGGAATATCTCCCGAACACCGTGAAACACTCTTGTCCATGCTTGTTCCAATCGAGCGTATATTTCCTCCGTATTTGTCCCTTTCGGTCTAACTAAAAACTCCTCGGTAGCCAATTTGCGTTCTGTATCCATAATACGGAATTCGCATCTCTCACTACATGGATTGCATTTTGGTTTGTCTTCTGGGAAAGACAACTTGCTCAATATTTTGATATCAACAGCATCCACCGGAGACGGACCTCCCACCATTTGCGACGTTGCGGGGTCGGTGAATTTCAACTGTCCATTAAAACAGTATTTCTTATGGAAAATTGCTCGCAATTCAGACTGACGATGGTCATCTCCATAATGTAAATAATCTTCATTCTGCTCATTAACCGGAGTGTATGGACTATACGTGAAAACACCGTAATCATTGCGGTTGTAATTAGACCACACATGACTTGCGCCTATAACCGGCATAGGCATATCGTAACCGTCCTCGCTGAAAGTGGATGGACTCGGCCCTGGTCCAGATATCAGTGTTTCGGTTGTTGTCGAAAACAATTCCACATCGGGAACCATATAATCAACGGCTATAGCGACTAAAATTGTAGCTACGGCGGCTATTATAAATATGTGGTGTTTCCTTAGCGCCATATATTTAATGCGGGATATATTTAACAAAATGTCAGACTCTGGAGTAGCGGCCCGAACTATACATGTTAGACTGTCGGGAAAAACTCCCAATCTAAATCATTACACACCATTTTCCACGTCATGTCCTGTTCCAGCTGTTTTTCTCTGTCCTTCATCATGGGAATAAACGGCAAATACTGCGTCTGGTCCAGCAACACGCATAATTGATACAATGTGTAGGTGTAATTGAAAAAATTGCTGCGGTCTGGAGGACAGTGCAACGCCCATGGTTTCTGTATTTCAATGAATAGAACACAGAGTGTGTTATGAAGAGCCTCGCACATGATAGGTGGCTGTATTCCCAACAATGAATTGATGAACTGAATGTGTTCGAAATATTTGTTTAGTCCCAATTTACGCAAAATCTCGCGCATTTTGTCGTAATTGATTGTGCTCATATCCGTGATGCGCTCTTTCTTGATACGGTTGCGAATGAGTTTAACCACTTCGGGTGGTATTTGCGTCGTTTCTTTGGCTTGAAATTGGGAGAGAATCTCCTTGAAATGGTTGAGCCGAACATACGCAGTATAACTCACTTCATTTGGCGGTTCTTTATTTGCCGGTTTAGCTGAATCTACTATGTGATTGATGAATTTGCCGCATTTTACATTATTACAAATGAGAATACCCTCTTCATCTTGCGGGATTAATTCGCCCGCTCCGCATTTTTCGCAAATGTCGGAAGCGACCACGTAATGTTGCATGTTGATGATATTGTTATTCACGTTTTTCCAATACATGTTTAGCATGGCTTTCGATTGCGCATATTTTTGACTGTTTGGGTCGGCAGTTTCTTCTGTCTTGGTTTTGATACGGAAAAATGATTTTAGTGCATCAGTATTCTGTGTGTTGTTGCCATTGCTTACGCTCTTTTTCTCTTCGAAATACTGGAACAAATATTTCGAATTCTCCAAAAGATACCTATCTTTCTGTGTTTTTATTTCGGATATTTTGCGATTCAACACTTGCAATTTGTCCATCAAATCAAACTTAGCTTCCGGCTTTAATGATGGATTAGCCAATTTATGTTTAACATGCTGCTTTTCCGAAATTAGTTGCGGCAACATACTCGACTCAGTCTCCGCAAATTTAGCCATAATCTCATTGTGCTTCTCGTCAATTGATTGGGTTATAATGTTTTTTTTTTGTGTTTGTGTAGGGGGCATATAAAGCCTTTTAATTGTCATTCCTTAAACTCATTTAGAACATTTAGCTATTTTAGCAATTTTTAACCATTTTCGGAATTTTTATCTTTTTGGAGTATATAATCCAAACAAAATGGCTGGAGCTCTTATGCAAATCGTCGCCCATGGCGCCCAAAACATCATCCTCACTGGTTCTCCCGAGATCACCTTCTGGAAGGTCTCTTTCCGCAGACACACCAACTTCGCTATGGAGTCCATCGAGCAGACCTTCTCCGGTCAAGCCGATTTCGGTCGCCGTGTCACCTGCACCATCAGTCGCAACGGTGATTTGGCCTACCGCACCTACCTCCAGGTCACTCTCCCCGAGATTAACCAGGACCTCAAGGGTGATAGTGGTGATGTCTATGCCCGTTGGTTGGATTTCCCCGGTGAGCAGCTCATCGCTCAAGTTGAGGTCGAAATTGGTGGCCAGAGAATTGACCGCCAATATGGTGATTGGATGCACATCTGGAACCAGCTCACCCTCACCTCTGAGCAACAGCGCGGTTATTTCAAGATGATTGGCCACACCACTCAGCTTGTCTATATCACCGACCCTGATTTCGCCGACATCAACGCCCCTTGCGCGTCTTCCTCTGGCCCCGCCCAGGTTTGCGCTCCCCGCAAGGCCCTCCCCGAAACCACCCTCTACATTCCTCTCCAGTTCTGGTTCTGCAGAAACCCTGGTCTTGCTCTTCCTCTTATCGCCTTAAAATCTGTAGGGCAGAAAAGTATCCATCCTAAAGCATCCGAGCCCTGCTTTAGGCAAAATATGTTGTGGTCTCGGGATGAAACTATGTTTCATAATACCCAGATGCTAGTCGCGTGTCAATGTTGAATTATTCATTCAGTATTGACATTAGCGGCGACATATCCAAATTGCTGGAAACTCTTAAAGACGTATAAAAGATATCTGCAAATGGATTTAAATACAGTGCAATTAATGGTAGTAAAACAAATGTTAAAAACATGTTGTAAATGCAAATTGTCTCAATCAATAAATGAATTTGGCAATTTGAAATCTTCTCCCGATGGATTAAGATATGATTGTAAATCATGTCGAAAATCATATTGCGAACAAAACAAAGAATCGATACGAAAAAAACAACAACAATACTATTCCGACAATAAGTCAGAATTGATTGTTAAAAATAAGGAATATCGAAATATGAATATTGACAAAATAAATGAGCAAAGAAAACAATACCGAGCTCGTGAAGATGTCAAGAAACATATTAAAAATAAAAATAAAGAATATTTACCGGTTCGCAAAGAGAAGATAAAACAACGAAGACAAAATGATAATGATTTTAGAATCAAAGAAGTTCTAAGAAGTAAAATACACAAGTTTTTGAAGAACCAAAAAACATCTTACACTAACATGTTGGGTTGTGATTTGGAATTCTTCAAAAAATGGATAGAATATAGGTTCTCTCCCGAAATGTCATGGAACAATTTTGGTGATGTATGGGAAATCGACCATATTCTGCCAATGAGTTTATTCAAAATGGACTCAGATGACAAACTTGTGTGTTTTCATTGGACGAACTTACAACCACTCAACAAATTTGAGAATAAATCAAAGTCAAATAACATCGTTTTACATCACTACTTCAATAATATAGTGAATGTATTTAGATTTAATAAAAAATATGACAGATATTTGGGCCACCAAGTCTTAAACGAAAGTTTAAGATGGTTGAGAACACAACTCAAGTATGGTGAAAGTGTCCCGTATGTAGATGCACATGCATCTTAAATAGACAATCAGCAGCCAAGCTCCTTACCTCGTTATGATAAGAGTATGGAGAAGGTTCAACGACTAAATGGTTATGGGAATGAGTGTGCTAATCACACACGTTGAATTCTTAAGATATAGTCTAGTCCCCGGCTATGTTAGCGTATGATGATCGATACGCTGATGCCGATAAATACCCTGAAAAGGGGGGTTTAAGTGATTCGTACAGTATCACGAAGTCAAGATCAACCTCGACATCAGACCTATTGGTGAGTGCTTGTGGGCTGTTAAGTCTCTCACTGCCTCTTCTTCCAGTCAGAGTGTCACTAAGGCTTACCAACAATCTCTTGTTGCTGCTTCTCTCTACATCGACTACATCTTCCTTGATACCGATGAACGCAGAAAGTTTGCCCAGAACCCTCATGAATACCTCATTGAGCAGCTCCAATTTACCGGCGATGAGTCGGTCGGAAGCTCCAGCAATAAGATAAAGCTCAACTTCAACCATCCTTGCAAGGAGCTTATCTGGGTTGTCCAGCCCGATGCCAACGTCGATTACTGCGACTCCTTGACTGGCGGTTCTGCTCTCTACAAGACCCTTGGTGCTCAGCCCTTCAACTACACCGATGCCATTGATGCTCTTCCCAACGCTATCCACGTCTTCGCTGGTCCTGAATCTGCTGGTACTGACCAATTCATCAGTGCTTCCACTGGTCTTTTCGTCGATGCTGCTGCCGATGTAGCTGTCTCTGCTTCTCACGGTGCTGCCAACACTGTTTTCGGTGCTACCACTGTCAGTGGTGTCTCTGATGCGGGTTCTTTCGTCCTCGCCGAGACTGCCCTCGACATGCACTGCTGGGGTGAGAACCCTGTCATCACCGCTAAGCTCCAGCTTAACGGCCAGGACCGCTTCTCTGAGCGCGAAGGTTCTTACTTCGATGTTGTCCAGCCCTTCCAGCACCACACCCGTGCTCCCGATACTGGCATCAACGTGTATTCTTTCGCATTGAAGCCCGAGGAACACCAGCCTTCCGGCACCTGCAACTTCTCCCGCATTGACAACGCTACCCTCATGCTTGTCCTCTCTGCTGGTGCCGTTGCCAACACCAACACCGCTAAGGTGCGCGTGTATGCCGTCAATTACAACGTTCTCCGTGTCCTCAGTGGCATGGCCGGCGTCGCATATTCCAATTAATAGTAAAATTGAATTATATGGAAAACAACTATAAAGAAGTTATTCTATACCTGAATATACAATAACTAAAATGACGTCCCGAGCTCCTGCCTCTCAAACCAAATTTCCTTTTGCGCGTTGGAATGCAACCGCGAATTATGGCGAATTACATTTTGAGAATGGAACATATTTATTAGATGCGCATGATTTTACACCTTTTCTCATTTAAAACGCCCATTTTTATATGAGAACTCATAAATAATTCTTCTTAATTTTTCGTGTGTTGTTTTTCTTGGATATATATTTTTCTGGCCCCTTAATTATGTTTTTGTATTTTTGGAATGTTTTCTCCCGAAATATTTCAGACTGGGAATAAGAAATGGACAAACGGCCATTACTTTTGAACGCCGCACAAAAGAATGTAGGTATAATACGGAATATATTGTACCAGAAGATGAGGAATTGGAAGAAAGTTTGAAAAAAATACAGGAAAATATTGCGACAAAATATGGCAGCAATGTGTGGGTGTAAAGGGTGTAGATTTAAATTACGTCCTTTTCACATAAAAGCATTAAGGGTGTAAGTAGAAAATAATATAGTTGTGTATTAAATAATATAAAGAAAGGATGTATTTAACATATATATAATGAATATTCTCAAATCATTTAAAATTTTAGACAAAGATACCTTTATAAATATTCAAGGTTCAGTTGAAGATCCGTTGTTTCAAGCGAATCAAATCGCAAATATTTTGGAAATGAAAAATGTTCGTGAGACAATTAAAGATTTCGACGAAACTGAAAGACATACTGTACCCACTATGACACAAGGAGGAATGCAAAATGTGCTTTTTTTAACAGAGATTGGATTGTATAAGTTACTCGGCAGGTCAAGAAAACCGGTTGCATCAGTTTTTCAGAAATGGATGATAAATACAGTGAAAGAAATACGAATTAATGGACAGTATAAACTGAATCCAGAAAATGCAGTCGATGTGGCGTTGCTCAAAAATAAAATGGAGACAGATAAACATGTAAGTTTGATGAAAGTGATGCATCTGGAAAATGTGGTTTATATTTGTAAATTAAGAGAGGAAAATAATAAGATGCTTATCAAAATTGGTTCTTCTCAAAATATTAAAGAGAGAATGGCAAATATTTCGAATGCATACGAAAATGTTCAGCCGGTTTTAATTGATTTACTTAAATGCAATCAATACAGAAAATATGAGAATAATTTACATAGTAATAACTATATAAAACAATTTTATTTTCCCATTAAAAATAAACAAAATAAAAAATCCAAAGAAACGTATTTGGTTACTGAAGAAGAATGTATAGAAATATGTAAAATATTTAATGCGGATTATGACAACTTATTGTGTGAAGACATGACGATTGAGAAACTTAACGCGATCAAAGAAACAACAGAGTTAAAAATTAAACAAGAAGAGTTAAAATTAGAGCAAGAAAAACTCAGACTGAATATCATGCATGAAAAAAAAGAGATTATCGAACTCAAAAATAAAAATAAAGATGTGAATAACGAATCATCCGGGTTAGATGTATCAGTTTCTGATTCGGATGATAGTGGTGATGATAGTGAGTCGGATAGTGTTGAACTAACAACCGTGTATTTCAACAGCAGAAATATGAAACCAAGCACTAAAACACCATTGGTTTATCAATATGAACCAAATAATTTACATGAGCCAGTGAATATATATGATAGTCCATCGATTGTCGAACGCGAATATGATGCATCTCCGACACCACTCAGAAAAGCTTACAGGAATAATACTTTGTATAAAGGTTACAGATGGGTATTTGTAAAAAGAGGTGATAATCCACCAGACATTATCCCCGAAACAGTAGAACAAAGAGAACATCCCAAAATACAGTTTGTTGCAATGATAGACATTAAACAAACAAAAATATTAAACGTGTATCCCAATCAAAAAGAGGCAACAAAAGATAGACTCATGAAAGCGAACTCTTTCCATAGAGCCATAAAAAATGGAACAGTATCATCTGGACACTATTGGAACTATTTTTATGACTGTCCGCAAGAAATGCAAGACGAATATTTGAAAAATAATAAGTTGCCAGAAAAATATGTGTCGTCGGGGTCAAAACAAGTACAACAGTTATGTCCTATAACTAAAAATGTATTGAAAACATACAATTCTAATAGAGAAGTCGTCAAATTATTTAAGATGTCTGTGAGATCATTGAAAAAATATTCAGAAGCAGGAACTATGCATAACGGATATTATTGGAAATTAATAGACTGAAACCTATATTCTGTGCATTTTTACGTATTACAAATAACACTCCTGACATGCTGCACTGGACCTATAACTGTTCTATGTAAAACACGAACACCAGCAAAATAATTATGTTTAATTATTTTTATTTTTACAACAATACTTAGTAGTTTTTAATCAGCACTTCATTTGTGCGCGAATTAGGCTGTTTAGCGTTTATAGCGCGTCTGCAACTTATAATTTGTGTAGTATATGATGTTGGTGGGAAGGCTTCAGCTACAACAGGTACATTAGCATTACTCATAAGCATTTTTACTTCTGCGGGTTTTAATCTTGAGCAAATATCAAATAATGATTTGTGATTTTCAGATGAAAACCCGTCTGCAGTATATGAAACGAACGACGTCTCATTTTCAGGAGCATATGGTGGGTCTAAATAAACAAAATCACCATTCATGAGTGTTTTCATGGATTCGGTAAAAGTGCATTTTTGGAATATGACGTCTTTTATTAAATCGCTTACCGCATATATGTGGTCTGCGTCGAAAATAGTTGGATTTTTATAATTTCCAAACGGAACGTTAAATCCTCGAGGTCCTTCTCTGTAAAGTCCCCTAAAACACGTCTTATTTAAGAAAAGAAACATGGCAGATGCTAACACGGAAGTTCTTTCTTCGTTCGGGAGAGAGTTGAACTTCTGTCGAATCCAATAATAGTATGATTCAGAAGACGTCATTGCTTCTTCTAACGTGGCAGCTGTTCTATTTACTACGGTTCCGGTACAGTTGTTGAATTCATGTATGATTTTGTTAAGTTCTGTTATGAGTTCAGTCGCCTTTGATTGAATATTTATATATAGTCCAATCAGATTGGCATTTATATCGCTTGCATATATGTTTCCGGAAACACGTATTGTTCCGGATTTAATTTGTGATAAGAGAGCTAATAACACACTACCTCCACCCAAGAACGGTTCATGATAATTGTTTATTTGTTTTGGAAACAGTTGCATAATATCGTCAATAATTTGTGTTTTTCCACCTACCCATTTAATGAATGGTTTTGCCATCTTAATCTGTTTATATGGAAATGTTTAAGTTAATAAAAAATGTTCAATTTTACTGAAGAGTGAGATATACGTTTATTTTTTGGGTATTCGTATAACCATTTTCTTCGGTTTTTCCTCTAACTTACCTTTTTCTTGATCTGTTCGGGATTTTATGAAGAATGTATGTATGCCAATTTTGCGTATAAATGGTTTCACCGCTTCCTCTTTTTTCTCCACCCCGGCTTTTTCAAGTGGCGTTTTTCTGACGATAAACTCCTCTTCTCCTTCCTCTCCCTCGTCGGCCCTTATTTCGGCCTCTTCCTGGCGCACGGCCAAATATTTGGAAATCTTTTCCGGGTTTTGGATTTGCGCAACTTTCTTGAACACAAAGTATCGATTCATGAATGAAATTGACTTTTCTTCTTCTGTAATCGTGTGAGCAAACCTATAGTTATCTCGCACATTGGGGTCGCGCTTTATCTCGTCCATCATTTGCACATATAAATCTTTGAACATGCCAGTTCCATTGGGCAGTCCCATGTTTTTGGCTTCTTCGCGCTTCACTAATGTGAAACCGTAATTTTCCATCATGCGCGTGAAGAACACAAAATTCACCAAATATTCTTGGAATGTTTTGTTGATACTCTCCTGATACATATCTATTGCGAATCCCAAAGATTGTTCATCTTCCGGAAAAGCAGTTTCGTCGTATTTCTTAGTGAGCTCATAAATCTTGCGCCCTGATTTCATAATAGTAAGTGGCTCTCCATTCATTTTCCGGTTCAACATATCAAACACGGTCTTGCCATCATAACACGTGCCAATGAAATAGCCGCCCATTCGCGTGCATTCAGCGACATTCCGCAAGAATCCGTGCAAAGTGTAATCGTTCTCGAAGAAATAATGCAATGCGAACTGCACAGACGATACATGAAACCCTTCTTTGCCTTGTCCAAAATGTCGGAACACACCCGCGCCTAAAACACCGCGGTCTTTCGGACCAGTCCCGAACACAGACTTTGCAATAGTTTTCTCTTTCTCCGTCGCAAACGCCGACCCATCTCGCAAATTTAGTCCCGAATTTCCCCGCAAGAATATTGCACCAAACAGTCCCTTGGACGAACGATACATGTCTAAATACCGAGCACATGCGCCGGATTTGCGGTTCTCGATATTGGCTTTTGCGACATCAACGCCAAACACAAAACCCAACCCCGCATCTTTCCATTTCGACAAATCTCCAGCGCGACCTACTGCGAAATCTATGAGTGTTTGATTCCTGTGCGAAACAGCCATAATCAGAGACCGTTTCACATATCGGTTGTGGAAATCGCGAAGACCCTGTGTCATGGTGTCGGCTGCGGAATCCGCGTAATACACATCTTCGTCCTCCACCATATCGGGAATGCCCTCTCCTGAACAAATCATGTCTTCTGTGATGGGGTTGTGTATTGACCGCCAATTACTGTTTGCAGTTCGGAATGCATTGCCGTACTCTGGCGCGCCATTCAACAGCATAGATGTCTTGTCGTGTCTGACACGAAGTGGTGTCCATCGAAATGCGCCCTCTTTCGATGTGTCGAATTTGAATTCGACGATGGTGTTTTCGCGAACGACTTCACCGGATTCGGCGAATGTATCTTGTGTTGCCATACCGAATGTGGGTGATGTCAAAGGCAAATAGCATATTCCGGCCATGGGGTCGTATGGACTGGTGGGAACGAATTGTGTGGGGAGATAAGATTCTTCCTTTTCGTTTTCACTGGAGGGTGCCAATTTATCGTCTAAAATGTCTTGCCACGGCTGAATATATCCGTCGGTTTTGCGATTGAACCCACAGTTCAAGACAAATGCGCGATAGCTCAACATATGTTTGTGTTCTTCGCCGTTTTCGCTAACAATATTGGTGATGGTGGTGTGTGTTTCCGGATTGCCCGATTTGTCGAGTTTATTGGTTACCAAGAAATCGACGGTGTTGAATTCAGGCGGTTTCCATTTAAACGACCATTCCCATGTGCGTTTTGTTTTGGGCAGGTCTGTAAGATGCATGTCTTCGCGAGTCGCACCGACGCCTAAATGGATGGGTGTATAGATGAGACCGTCAGTTTCGTATTCAAACAGCCCGTTTCGCACTTTGTCGAGAATTTCGTCGCTGCACCGGAATATACTGTGTGAATCTGTGCTAACATAAAACGATTTGCATTCTATTCGAACGGGGCATCCATTCTCACCGGTTACGGCGTGTGAATTGAGCATTTCGACGCATTTGTTCATGAGTTTCATACGTTGTCTGGAATCGATGGCTCCATCGGACACAATGTAAAATGGCATATTTTTAACGCATTTTTCGTGGATGTAATAAACGTCGAATGCAGCATACAAATTGATGAATTGTCCGTTTTTACTATGTTTTATGTGCTCACCATCAAGTAATGTTCCGAACAAATCTTTTTCCTTTGTTATGTTTCCAGTAAAACTTACACGCATGCCAGAATCAATGAAATACATGCGTCCCTTGTTGTTGATAAAGAGAAGTTTGCGCTCACCGTCGGCTTTCTCGGTCACACAATAATTGGTGCGAATATTGGGAATGAGAGATTTTTCGCTGGGTTTAGCAACATTTTCGAGTTGCAAAGTTACGGAGGACGGTCCGGTGAAATCTGACGGAAATACGCGGCCGTTCTTGCGGGGTTCAAAGTCATTGCCGTGTATTAGTTTCATGTATTCCAACGCAACACGTTTTTGTTCTTCGTTGGCAATCGGATACATACTGTCTTGCAGTGCGCCCATAATGATGCGAATGGATGAACGCAATAAACCCATGAATTGTGCAATCGCGGTCTCGCGGTCGATGAAATTGTTTCGCAACGACTGAACGATATTTAAGATTTGCCAGTGCTTGGGATCGACTTCGAGTTCGATTTCGTAGGATGCAGGAGTGTCGAATACGCCAGCTTCTTGGATGGTGTATTTCATGATGGGCACGTTTTTATATGTCGCCGACTTTTGCAAAATGCTCAGGTCCGCAAACACGGGTAGCTCGTGGCTTTGAAACCGTACGCGATTCAAATATCTGAAAGATTTTTTGGAATCCATCCAGGAGTCGATGATTCGGCGGCTAACGTTGGAAAATGCGGAGAAATCTCGTTCTGTTTTTATATCCACGCGGAAATTGTGGTCTTCGAAATTCACCATACCAATCGGTTTATTTTCATCGTCCAAAACGGGAGTTTTCTGAGTAAATTTGATTTTTTCTTTCACGGCAGATGCGGTGGATGGCATGTTTAACAGTGATTGAATACTGTTTGTCTTGCAATATGCGGAAATCAGGTCAGCCCCAACAATATCGGCTCGAACATGTGAGGTTTTGCGCTGGCCTGTGTTCGGATCAACGAATTCGCAGTTTATGCGTAGATGGTTTTGTCCGTCAAGCAAACCCTTGTGTATATTGAATCCATGAGAGAGTAGTGCTTTGACTACATTGTCGTAGTCAATTTTGGTAATTTGCGCATCGGTCCAGTTATTTTTGCCAAAACGGATTTCCATTTCTTCTCCAACGCCCTTCACACTTGCGCTCATTATTTTGTCTAAATACACACCAGCAATCCTCTCGAATTCTTTGGTTCTATTTGCGGTCATTGTTATGAAATATGGTTTTTTGTATAGTATAACTTTATATATAAATTGCAACATAATTCAATTTTGTCTATCACAGTAAAAAACACTTACCTTTTCTCTCCCCTAATCTTTGACTTCTACCTCCAGAATAGCAGTCCTCCGTTAAAGTAAGGACACGTTGTGGTAATCCGGACCTACTAATCTATATTCATCATTTCCGGCATGTTGCATGTTAATGCTTGTATATCTGCTGCATACCTCTCCAATTGCTGACATCTCAATTTCCATATAACCAACTCATTTTCTAACCTGGTATTTATTTGCGCTCGCTGGTCTGCCAACTCTTGCAGCTGAACATATTTTTCGTATATATCCGCCGCATTGCGATTTATTTCAGAAACCCATTTTTGGTGTGCTGCGCATTTAGTGTGCGTTTTGAACCCGGGTAAATTCTGCCAAATTTTTTGTCCGCTTGGCATGCAGGGGCATTTCAATCCATCCCTGAAATTCAAATTAACAAAACAGTCTTTATATACTCCATCGGTCAATACCGGTTTATAAATAACGGGTCGGCAAAATACCTCGTCTGTGAATGGACTGGTGAAGTTTGGCATGTTGAACAGTAAAACAGCAGTTATAGACCGGTCAAATCAACCAATAAGTTTCAATTTTATAGATATATATCTGGATTTTTATATAAACATACACAAATACCCACAATATTATGCTAACTATGTAAATATAAAAATAAAAATGCATTATTCAATAAAATGCCTACCAATTTCATGTATTTAGAGGATTCCCAGATTTGCGTCAATTTACAGCACGTAAAACAAATTCGTCGATGTTCCGAAAATGAAATTTCTATAGAATATGTTTCTTACGACGTTGAATGCTGGGGACACGAAATGAATGAAATTTCAATTTTGAAAGAACAATGTCCGCGCGATTTTAGGAAACTCGAACGATTTCTTCTTTCTTGTCCGTAAGTCCAAAAAAACGAATTAGTTATGGCAACAGTTCCATTTGCAACCGATAAATCCCCTTATCATATCCGATGCCAGGTTATATAATAGGCGATTTAAAAGTGCAAAGGTGTAAAAACACGCATCTCGACGCTTCGAATCGCGGCTCTGTTCGTCGGCTTGTCTAATTTTTCTTTTCGGTCGGTGTTAATATAAGAATACAAAACATGCACTTATGGAAATTTATAGTGAGCTCAGAACAAAACGATGTATTATTGAAAGTCTTGGTTGTATTGGCAGCCATTTTAGCGTATCTCATGATTAAAAACAAGCGGCTTTTTTCTCCCATATATTCGGGGGAGGGGTTCGAACAAAACGACAAATTTGTGTATAAATGCGGCGCAAATGCAATATTCGACGATTTTTACGCCGATGTATATGACAAAATATTTGAGCCGGAAGTGTTGGCGCCAATTGAAACGGACGCCATTCTTGCGACGCAACCTGACAAGGAAAATAGTGTTATATTAGACGTAAGCAGTGGCACCGGACATTTAGTTGCGGAATTGACCAAGCGCGGGTTTGAACGGACGTTTGGCGTGGATAATTCGAAAGAAATGGTCGCGAAGAGTCGGGAGATACACCCGTCTGCCAAAACGAAACACGCTGACATAACACAACCGCTGTCATTCGAACCATCCACATTCACACACATTGTTATGAGCAATTTCGCAATTTATCGTCATGAGGACAAACAATCTGTGTTGCGCAATATTGCTTCATGGTTGCAGCCATATGGATATCTGTGTATTCATTTGGTAGACCCGGACCAGTTTGACCCAATTGTTCCTGCTGCAAAACCGTTGGTTGGAAGTGGGCAGCCGAAAATTGGTGAGCGCATCACAGATACATTCATTGATTTCGACGACTTCACGTATAAATCCGAATTCACCAAAAAGAAGGGACAACCTATGGGAACATTTCGCGAAACATTCACTGATTCTGCGTCAGGACATATGAGACAGAATGAATTAACGATGTGGATGGAACCAGTGAATGTAATTTTGCGAATGACAAAGCATTGTGGGTTCGACCCGATTGCGCAATTTGATGTGAAGACTTGGTCGCGGGATGAACACCAACATTTGTATATACTACAAAAAACCGGGTAATGCGCGGCCTTTATATTATTTTGAAAACAACATATAAAATTGATTTAAAAACAATTCGGTAGCAACAGTTATCAATACACACGAAAACATATTTTGAGCACAATCAATATAAAGATGGAGAAACGGATAATAGGCAAAATCGATGCATATGTTGCAGCATTTAAGTCGGATATTCGTCAAAAGATAATTGGTTTGGATTTGGATAAGACGAAGATGAAGGAATTGGCTGAATTTATAACGGAGTATGAGCGTTTGGTATTGGATAAAGAGGATTTCGTGCGTCGCAAGCGTGTAAAGAATGCAATTCCTCAGAATAATCGGTGTAATGCGAAACGTGCGAATGGAGAGCAATGTACTCGCAGAAGGCGCGATGACTGTGAATTTTGTGGAACGCATTACAAGGGGACTCCGCATGGAATGGTGAATGGGACGGAGACTTTTGCGCAAGAGTGTTTGAAACATCAGGTGGAATTGGTGGTGGAAGATATTGGAGGTATAGTGTATTACTTGGACAAGAACAAAAATGTTTATAAAACGGAGGATGTATTGCGCAACACGGATAATCCGGCGATAGTAGGTAAGTATAACGCGGCACTTAAGAGTATAACTTGGTGCTAATTTTGTCCATTTTTATTTGGAGTATGCGTCGTTATATGTCCAAAAATAAATCGGCATCTTATATAATAAGATGCCGGGATTTATCAATTTGTTGTATCAGAGATTCATTATGCCAAACCAAACTATCATATTGATAACTGTGTTTTTGGTATTGATTAGTGTAATTGGCTATTACTCTTTCATGAAATGGGGAAACATAGGAAAGGAACAAAAAGCGTCCAATATGCCTTTAGGCGGCAATTTAACTGTGTATTTATTTCACGTGGAATGGTGTCCTCATTGTATAAAGGCTCTCCCGGAATGGAACGAGTTCAAAGCGGAATATAATGGCAAAACAGTGCAAGGGTTCAAGATTTCATGCGTAGATGTGGATTGCACCGAAGACAGCTCGCCGGACATTAAGGCGTTGATGGATACATACGAAATCTCATCGTTCCCTACGGTGAAGGGTGTGATGGAGAATGGCGGAAAGAAAAAGGTGTTGTCGTTTGAAGCGAAGGTGAATAAGAAGAATCTGGAAAAGTTTGTGAATACCGTTAATTAATTTTGCAGTAAAGAAAAATGGTGAATATTTGCAGATATCCATTGTTTTATTGTTGCGGCAACCTGCCTTCTGGAGAAATCTTCTGCCATTAATCGCGGGCTCATGTGCCGGTTTTCGAAGTAAAACATGAAATTTCCGCACACACTCACAAATGAATACTGTTTGTATTGTTCCAGTAAAGATTTATCCACAATTGGGAATCCTTTGCGCTCATTTACTGTGTTGTGAAAGACGAAAAACAAATTAATGAAATCATCTTTCGTTCTTATGGAATTAAAGTTGATTTTTGACATATATTCGCTTGCATGTTTAGCGCAATCCGGACAAGGGAGATTCGCGCACACGTTGCTAATCATGTTCAACAGAGGAGCTCTGATGAGATGGAACTCTTCCGACTTTACCTTTTCAGCTAAAGTGTGAAAGAACACCCAAGTGGGTGCTCCCCATCTCATCGGTTTTGCATTGGCCTTCACTTCTTCGGGGGTAGGTTTCGGTTTCAATTCTAATTCACGAACAGGCCGCACTGGTCTCGTTTCTATTCGTGAATTTTGGTAGGACATGGACATTGCTTTTGTTTTATGTGTGAAAATCATATATGGAGTATAAAGTATTATATCACAATAAAAATAAACAATATCGGCAACGAATATAAAATGGAAATGGAGACAAAAGCACAGTTGGTTTCTGCAGTGAGAGAATGGGTAAAAATAGACGCGGAGTTGAGTGCTCTTCAGAAAGAGATTTCTTCTCGCAGAAAAGAGAAGAAGAATATATCGGAACAATTGATGAATGTGATGAAGACGATGGAGATAGATGTGTTTGATTTGAAAGACGGTCAGCTCATGTATAAGAAAACCAAAACCAAGAAACCCATATCGAAAGCGACTTTAATAAGTTCATTGTCGAATTATTTCGATGGAAATGCCGAAAAAGCGTTGGAGGTGGGAACGTTCATCATGGAAAATCGCGAGGATGTTGTGAAAGAATCAATTGTTAAAAAATGATTATATATTATAAATATGAACACAATCAGAAGAACCCAAAGTTCTCCTTCATTGGGTAGTAAGATGGGTCCTCCCATAAAGTACGGGAAAATATTGACAAAAACACGACGAAACAAACGAAAGCTTCCACATTTCATACATTTTGGTTGCTGGAACAGGGGAGGATGCGACATGACCTCTTCTTCTCCAAATGAACTTACCAAAGTGATGAGATATTTGAATAGGTCACAACCCCAATTTATCACAATTTGCGGAGATAACTATTATCCTTTGAAAATCGAAACGGAGGATAAACCAAAGGATACAGATAAACCAAAGGATACAGATAAACCCAAGGATACAGATAAACCAAAGTATACAGATAAACCAAAGGACAAGACAAAAGATAAGGCTAAGGATAAGACAAAGAATAAAAAAAAGATATTCAATATTTCTGAAATGAGGACTGGTTTTGAATGCTTACCGAAAAGTATTCCAATATACATGAATTATGGTAATCACGATTTTGAGACAGGGTTATGGGTCGATGGTGTGCAAGAGACCGAATGTAAATTAACTCAACAAGAAAGAATTGTAACCAGTGGCAAAAATATAAATTTGTCGTTGTTTAGCCATATTTGGTTTAAAAAACATACACTCGTTATTATGATAGATACGACTGTATATGATACAGTTGAAACCGAAGCTGAGAAAATTTTATTGGACAAATGTTTATCTGTTGCGGATTCCAGATATAATTCAGTAGAAGAAGTGATACGTGCACAAAGTGAGTTTATCTCTTCTATTGCAAATGAATTGGCATTGGCCAAAAATATTGTGATTATTGGTCATCATCCATTGGCATATTTGAAAATGAAAAAGGAACAACTTATACCCATGATTCTGAAAAAAGAAGCGTTTGATTTATTATTGCAAATTCGGTCGTTAGCAAAGTCTAATCCTGAATTTTACTATTTGTGCGCGGACTATCATCAATACACAACTGGAACAGTTAAAATAATGACAAGTCCAGGCCAGTATTTGCCGATTCATCAGTATATTGTTGGAACTGGAGGCGCAAGTTTGGATAATACAAGTATTGATTTGTTAAGACAACACATGAGACAAACATACACAATTGAAGGACACACAGTTGAATATTCAATGACTGAACAAGACATTCAAGATACAAAAGTGGAGAATGGATTTTTAGTTGTATCTGAAGCGAATAATGATTCGTTGAATTTTAAATTTGTTTCTACAACAAAAATGAAATGATTTTTGGTGTAAATTATCGGTTTAATATAGTATATTATTTTTTAAATATGAATAGTATGAACCCGATAAAATGTGGAAATATTGTAAAATATGGAGATATTGAGATTGATACCAGCATGGCGTATATGAATTTACACAAAAACAAATATCCATTGAACGTTTTAGCACTGTATTTAAATCATGTTGATTACCGAATTGTATTAAAAACACAACATTTGACGGCGGAATTTTGTGCAAAATATATTATGGACCCAGAACGTTTAACTTCCGAAGAGAAATATTACATGGATATTAGTTATATTTGTAATTACCAGCCACACATTTCAAGTGAAGAATTGGAAGAAGCGTGTATTGCGTTGGGTTATACATGTTATTGAAATATATTTGTCGTGTCGTTGAAGGACCTATAAGGTAAAAAAGGTAAAGGAATATAATGTGTTATAACACATTATAGATATGTCTTTTTCACGCAAAATGACAACATATAGCGAGGAAGATTACAAGAGCAACGATGGGATGCTTACCACGGTTTGGGGTCCAGGCATGTGGCACTTTCTTCATACAACGAGTTTCAATTATCCGGTGGAACCAACACAGCAACAAAAACACGATTATAGAAATTTCGTGTTGAGTTTGCGTAATGTGTTGCCTTGCGGAAAATGCAGAAAGAATTTAACGAAAAATATGCGTAAATTACCGCTAACAATGCGACACATGAAATCGCGTGATTCGTTTTCAAGATACATGTATGACTTGCATGAGCATGTGAATAAGATGTTATGCAAAAAATCGGGGCTTTCTTTTGAACAAGTTCGGGAGAGATATGAACATTTTAGAGCCAGATGTGCAAGTAAAACCAGACGTAATATACGCATACAAAAGAAGAAGGAAAAGGGTTGCACGGAACCGTTGTATGGTGAGAAATCCAAATGCGTGTTGAAGATAGTGCCTCAATCTGTGAAATGCAAAACATTAGACATTGACGAGAAATGTGTGAAAAAGCGTCTCACCATGTAATATATATGAGTTATGTCAGATGAAACAGAAAAAATAAGTGAAATTATACCCGATGTTGTTTTTTGGGCATCAGACCCCAATATTTTGTTCAGACCCGAATATTTAACAGAGGTGTTTCCTGCAGCTGACATGTCTCTCTCCCGAAAAATGAACGCAATCACTCGTATGGTCATTTACATCACACTTTTGTTGTTTATTTACACCCGCAATATTCGCACCATTATTGTGAGTGCTTTAACCATCGGTGCGATTTTTCTCGCATATCGGCAAAAATCAGGCCAATCCACTATGGAAAAATTCGGAAGCAAAGTTGTGCGCGATTCTTTAGCAGAACAAAATTTGTCGATTCCGGAGGAAGTTTTTGACCAACCAACTCCAGAGAATCCATTTAGCAATGTTATGATGAACGATTACGATTACAATGTGAATAAAAAACCTGCTCCGCCTACATACAATAAATCTGTAAGCGAGTCAATTCTCTCGCAGGCCAAGCAGTTGGTGCGAGACAGCAATCCGGGAAACACTGAAATAGCCGAAAAATTATTCACCGATTTAGGGGAACAGTATAATTTCGAACGGTCATTGCAACCGTTTTATTCTATGCCCAGCACTACCATTCCTAATGACCAAAAAGGGTTCGCCGAATTCTGTTATGGAAGCATGATATCATGCAAAGAAGGAAATCAGTTTGCATGTGCCAGAAATCTGCCGCGCCACACAAATTAGAAAGACAATGATATGTCTTATTATTATAAGATATATTATACATAATGTCGAATCTGTTCTCAAATGACCGCATTGGATTGGATACATCTGTGCAATCTCAACGTGATATTTTAAACTCCAAATATCAAGATTATTACACCGCTAATTATTTTACAGACCCTTCCATCGGCAGTCATTTGGATTTTGCGGCCGCTTTTCCCACTTTAACGACAGCTGGCGCATATTTAGGAGGTTCATCGGTCGATGACAATTCCAAACTGTTTTTCACCGGTGTCGAACAAACCCGTAGTCTGGAGAAATTGCAGACCCAAACACGACCTTTCATCACCATCCCCTACTTAGGCCGTGGGTCTTGCAATCCTCAGCTCGAGTCCCAGCTTCTTCAGGGTGAAAGAAGCAACGAGAAAAAGAGTGTTGGAACCATCATGTCTAAATCGTTCATGGATTACCGTGTGAATCCGGCTGATGACCAAGCCTTACCTGAAAATCGTATCGAAGATTTAGCGATGAACGGTTGGGTTCGCGGTGGAGACATGACTCGCAAGATTGCTGGGGATGACCATTACAGCCGCGAATCCAGACCTTCTGGATTGCTTTGATGACCAATACCTTTATTTATATAATCCTGTGTCATTGCGACCAACCGTTTTCGCTGTTTGGGTGTTTTGTTTTTCACCTGTTGTTCTTCGCTCATAGTTATTATATTCTCTCGTTCATCCATAAGTATCTTTTTGATGAAATCATACACATAATTAAGTATTTTTTCCGTGCAATTTCCTACAATCAAACAACTGCCCGTTCGGAATATCATAAACGACACTTCGGTGTATTTTTTGTTCATATTCAACTCACTCATTTTCATAGTGCAATCTTCATCCGTAATGTATCCGCGCTGAGTTTCCGTGTCAAATCCCAAATCATTGTTAAAATAAAACTTGCACTTGATACCTGGATAAATACATGGGTCGAATGACGTTTCCACGCCGTATCTTTCGCGCAAAATCATAAACAACTTCTCGCGATTCACATAGAAACCACAGTTGAAATTCGAATTAATTAATACATTGTCTTCCGGGTTTGAATCCAGAAATCCCAATGGCTCGTCAAAATACGGCTGCAACACATGAATCAACATTTCGCGCGTTTTGTTCAACATATCCTCGTTTAAAATTCCCGGTATCTCCAATTTACCCGTAGCGAAAATCTTCACATGAATCTCGCGAAACACATTGTCCATCTTGTATCGCATTATTATCGCAAAACAATTATCAAACGCTTTGCGCACCCTCCCCCTACAATTCATTATATCTTTCTTACAAATACCCACCGTTATCTTGCGCTGGTCTTTGAACTTAATTCGACGCGCGGTCGGGTTGTTTATCTGCTTAATCGCCGATTCCGTGTAATAAGGAACCGTCTTTAGCCGTTTTACCAATTCTTCATACTCCTCCGGTGTGTTCGATTCTATTTTGATTTGTTTATTCACCACACCTTCCATCGGGCGCCAGTATTCAATCACCGGAACTTCCCAAAACAAGGCATTCAAATCTATGCCTGACTTATTTAGGAAAATAACCTTCGTTTTAGTGCTTATATACAACTCGCCACATTCCGCCATAGAATCACAATCCGAAGCTACGTTTGGTTCATTATGTTGTGTATTTGCAACAGGTCTAACTTGTGGAGTCATAAACGGAGTTCCAGATTGAGAACGAATAAATGCGGCCCATTCAGCGTCAATCGATGCCATATTGTTTTTCTTTGTGTTTTTGGTTATAAATAACGATTCTTTATGTTTAATTGATAGTTTAGCTTTATATCGTTAATCAATTCATTTTTCTGTTAAATTACTTTTCGCCCCATATGGTGCGTTGCATATACGTATGGTAATGTTGGAATAGTTCGTTCAAAATATTTGTGTTGTTGAAATGTTTTTCTATTCGGCATAAAATATTAAACTATATTATTATAATACATGTTGTCTCTACAACTTCAACAACAAAAAAATCGTCTTATCAATATAAACATAACAGAACCCACCGAAACTACTCAAGTTGTATATCAAACCAGCCCGACGAATTATGTGAAAAGTAATGCATCCATGTTTGACCCCTCTATGTCTCAAACCCCCCCTGGCCCTTTCACCAACACATTGAAAGAGCGCATTCGTGCGTACTTTTCTTAATTCAAGTTCAAAGTGCCCGTGCTTTATGCGATTTAACACAGTATATCAATGACTCGATTGGTGTCTCATCCGATGCATGCACTATGCTTTCTGCCATATCCAAAAATTCGGGTGTTATATCTGTGCATGAATATCGCACCATGAAATTAAAATATTTGTTGAATAAGCTCCGAGCGTCGATATTGTATTTAGTGCAAATGTCTCGAACAAATGCCAGCAACGACTTACCTGACCCGGTTTCAATCACTTCACGCATATCAGTCCATGTTTTATTGCTCACCACCATATTTTGCAAATGAATGTGTTGATGATTTAGCTGCAAAAAATTAATAATACTACGAATATCTGATTTGTGTATTTCTTGGATAGAATCAATGTCGTCTTTAGTGAGATTAATGCCTTCTTTTTCCGAAATATTTTGGATAAAGTTGCTAATTTCCTTTTGCGGCAATTGATTGAACCGAATACAAATAAACTCATTCTTTAACGAATCGTCTATCTTACTAATGTAATTGCAAATCAAACAAAACCGCACAGTATTGCGGCACGTTTGAATAAGAGTTTTCAACGCTTGTTGTGCATTTTTCGTCATGTAATCTACCTCGTCCAAAATAACAAACTTAAACCCAGATTCAAATAGATTCTTCGACCGTACAAATTGATGTATTTGCACGCGTATAATGTCTATACCGCGTTCATCTGAAGCGTTCAGATGCATAACATTCTCCTTTCGTTTATTACTCATAACATAGGTTTTGGTTTCGGCTACAGTCTGATATTCGTTTATTAGGTTAATAATCGTCGTTGTTTTTCCTGTGCCGGGAGGACCGTAAAAAAGTAAATGGGGGAATGTGCGATTTAGCAACATGTTGTTGAATAATTCCCGATTCATTGGGTCTAACACTATACCATCGAAATGCGTTGGTCTATATTTTTCTATCCATGGCACATTTTCCAAGTCCGGATGCGAAGACCCGGCGGTCTTTAACGCGCATTCTGTCATTGTGTTTGAATACATAAAAACATAATGTCTATATTGTATTTGACGTCGAATTATATACAGAAAATGAAAAATATATGCGACATTTTATGTTGTCAATGCGCAGATACAAACACTCATTATCCTTTATAAACCGGTAATTCTCTATACGATTGTTTCGATATATTGTGTTTTTTAGTTCAATAAGCCAGTCCGCTTTCTCTTCATACGTGCAGTATTTTCGAATATCCGGAATCATGTCCGCCAAATCTTGCTGTTTGGACGCATATGCGCGAATATCATAAAACACATCGTATTTCTTATTCTGCAGAACCAATAACGCCCATATTTTTTGCGTCAATTCAGACTTCTTTTCACGCGTTTCCGGCGGAGTTTCCGATGTGATAGCCTTATACATTAACAATACTATTGTGCATGTATTATTTTATTTATTTTGTTTTTCCATAATCACTCGTTGCAACTTCTCCAAATACAAAATCGCGTCCATATGTTCCTCCTTCGCATGCTGTATCCATTCTAACACAGACAAATCATCGCGGTCCAATGTTTGGCCATATTTCTCTTTTCCCAATTTAGCGCGGCTTATAAATGCATCAATAATTGACTGAACCACACTATCCGGAACAAACGGCTCAGATACATCGATAGATGGAAATGAATTGGACATGTTGGATACTGTTGTATTCACGACATATTCATATTGTTTATTCTACAGTATATTTGTCAATCCATCAATTTGTTCCTTCGTTAATGATTCGGGAAATTTGACATCGAACTCTATGACCAAATTCCCAACAACGCCATTCCGATTTATTCCCAATCCCGGAATTATTTTCTTGAATCCGGGAGAGACTATCGCATGACTATTCGCATTTGTAAGTGCAATACGCTTACCAGTCAAATGGTCAATTTCAAAGGAAAACCCACACAATGCCTCTTTTAGCGACAGCGTCCGTTTATGCCACAAATCATTGCCCCGTCTTTCAAAACGCTCATTTCCTGAAGCATCCACATCAGGCAACACAATAAACACCAATTTCACATCGCCCTTTTGACCATCAGCTTCATTTCCAATACCCTGAATCAAAATTGCTTCATTCGATTCCGTTCCTGGCTGAATTGTTATGCTTAGTGTTTCATTTATAGGCTTCTTCTCTCCCGATTCCAACTTCCATTTATTTATTTCCACTGGAATTGTGCATCCGGAATACACTTGTTGCAACGTTAAATCAATGCGTTTGATAATGGGCGGCGGCAATTGCATTTGCCTAAATATATGCGCACGCGGGTCGAAATATTGCATATTTGGATTCCCACCTCCAGGACCACCCATACCCGGGAACCCGAACATCATACCGAAAATATTATGCAAATCTGACTCGTTAATTTCCATCACATTTGGAACGCGGCCTGCCAAAATATCATCGTATTCCTGTTTCTTCGCCGGGTCGCTCAAAACTTCATACGCTTCGCTAAATTCCTGAAATTTGGTTTTTGCTTCGGGAGAGGAATTTCGGTCGGGATGATACTTTAGCGATAATGCGCGATATGCTTTCTTGATTTCAGCGTCAGTTGCATTTGGTTCAATACCTAACGATGTGTAATGGTTTGGTTTAGACATTTCCAATATACGAATCTCTCCCGAACTGTTTATTTCATTTTGGTCATTTGATGTAGGTGATATCAGCAATAGTTTTATATCCTTCAAAATGCACGATTTCGTCTAAAGAAAGACCTTTCCAATTTGCAATCATATATAATCTTCTCTCCCGAACCATTTCATTGGAAATCCCCTGCTTCGAACGTTTCATTAGCTTTAACATGGAACCAAGCAACACACAATAGTCTTCGTATTTCATTAAAGGGAACCAACTCTGTAAATCGTTAATCAAATGAATAAGTTCGGGAGAGAATGTTTGATTATCGGAACACATATATTCCAAAAACGGCAACAAATACATGTATGACAATTCGTGCCTCTGCAAATCGGTTATATTCGTGTTTGAGCACCACAAAATAGTGCCGACCACATAGGATGAAATGCAGTGTTTGAATCCGTGATTGTAAGTGTGATTGGTTCCGTTGTATATTTCGCCAACAGTCTTACTGTATGTGAATTTAACAATGTCGTTGCAATCTACGCTTTGTATCATACCCGAACGGTTTAATTGGTCTAAATATTCATGGAAGTAGCAATTTCCCCGATTTACATATTTAGCGGTGGAATCTAAATCGTTTGTGATGCTGAATGCCAATGAATAAATATGGTCAATAGCAGAAATGCCCGCTCTAACAATGAAATTGGGGATATCGGATGTTTTAATGGCATCCGAATTGCTGCATAATAGGAGATACTCCATAATGAGAGATACATATTTGTCAATATATTCGGATTTGGTTGTCATATAATAATGTGAAAGGTATATGTTTTGAATATTTAGCGATTTTGTATGCGTCAAAAAACAAAAAGTAATCTGCTACAACACATTATACTTTACACAATATGAGTGGATTTACCGTTTCGAATGATGCTATTTATCGTTTTCCTGACCCGGCTACTATGCAACATGCTGCCAAGATTGCAATTGAACAGGATAAACCCATTATGATGGATTATTGGATGGGTTCCATTGACAAGAGCGTGAGTATTGGGTTCCGCGGAACAGACAAGATTTTGGTTCGCAATGAGCAGGAATACACCAGTTCTATCGCCAATATTAACCGTGTGGGTGAGAAGGAGTATGTCATTGCGACTGAGAATTCGGTCTATATCGTTGATGCCAAGATTCCCCTAAAGAAACTCGCTTAACCTTTATAGGTGAAAAGAGGTAATATGTATTACATACCACGTAAAATGCTTTGCATTTTACGTTTTAGAAAATTCAATAAAATTGAAATGGTTTTTGGATGTTATTTCTGTTTCAACTAACAACACAAATCAATACAATCTTAACAACCCAGAACAAAACAATGCTGAACAACGTTAGTTATGAAAGAATGTCTTCTATGCTCACTGAGTTATCTCTTCAGAGCTTTAATGACACTGCGGAGTATTTAACTGATAATTATACCGAGTTATTGAAGGAAATTGGAAACAATGCAACCGAATATGTGTTGGTATTGAATTCTCACACGAATTTATTTCAAAAAACATTCATGTTTGCGGCTAATTATGTGTGTGATATTATGCATAAGTATAATGTCAATATTTCGTTATTAATTACACTCTATATTGTGTGTTTTATATTCACATATACCATGCACGAGATGCGCACCGAGTTTAACGCGCGTATGACAGATATGTGTGATTTTATGGAACAAAATGAAACTGAATATTACCGTATGATTAACGAATGCAACGAAGAACTAAAACGACAACTGAGTGCGCAAAATCGTCGTATCACGAACTCGCTGAAGAACCTCAATTCTGAACAGCAGAAGCATTCCAGTCGGTTGGAAAAAATCATGTTTGAACGCATTCGCACCCATCGTCATGAGGAATTAAAGAATCGTATTTACACGTATCTCGAATTATTTGAGCAATATGCACCCGGCGATAAATTAAACGTGCTGTTCAATTTGTCGAATGATATCCAGTTTGTGAATCCATCGGAGGAAGGCGCCGTTATCAAGAAATATTTCGGAAAGTTCCTTGTTTGGAGCAACAAGGCGAAGAGCCAGATTTTATATCCCCTGAACATTGCATATTCTCCCAGTTATTATTCGGAATCAACTCGCAATATTCGCAAATATGCCGACTCTTTGCCAGCGAATACTGTGAAAGAATTGGCTCAGTTCCGCGAAGATGTGGAAACCAAATTTATTGAACTCTTCAGTTTTCCAGTAGTGAAGGCACCCAATGAATCTCAACAGGAGTTCGAGATTAGTGTGTTTGAATATTTGGACGAATGCTTGTGTGGATGCTACAAGACCTATAACATATATTGCAACGCTGGATTACAATAAGGTAAGTGCAACTAAAATATGATAATTCATTATCGTATTTTTTATCGGTCTTAACGTATGTATTTTGCGGACCTCGAAAATGAATCTACAACATATATTACAAACACGCCCAACATAGTGTATAAAACGAACTCTTCCATCACATAATTCGTTTTTTCCATCTTCTGTTCCTCCAACAAATGTATCATGTAATTGATTTTTTCCAACAACTTATCATCCTGCGCTGCCGACGTCCGAGCGTTTGCAGTAGAAGCCCACCTATTGACCACCGGCGATTCGCTATTCACATACGATGAACCCAATAAACTTCCCACTTGTGGAGCAGCGACACCCACTCCATTCGACTTCAGGTTGTGTGTAATCGAATCCAACATGGGTAGTTTGTTCATGCCGCCGTCAGCTTGGGAAACCTTTGGCAAATATGGGTCTTTGAATGAGCTCGCCGGCATTTTTTTCCCTTTGGATGGTTCATAATCGACTAAACCTTCTGTGGTGGCGCCTTTCGCAGTTAATTTGTCCAAAAGTTTATTTACTTGCACCTTTCGGGTTTCTTGCATGGGTTCCACTGGAGTGTAGCTCTCATCTGTTGATTCATAAATAGAGCTTCCGCTCACTCCAATCATATCTGTTGCTGTCCTGACAGTAGATTGCCGTTTCTTAGTCGGGAGAGGTGGTATATCATCCGTTGTCCATGATGCGGCAGATGTAGCTAAAGACATTTTATTTTGATAGATTGCGTTCTAAAATATAAGCATAAATATACATTTGGGAAAAATACACTAATCGGCATCGGCCTGGAATAATTATTACCAGAATTTACAACATAATTTCAACCATTATCCAGACTGATATTATGGCGAATGCGGTTCTTCGGACCGACCAAGCATAAATTCACATGCCATCCGTTTTCCGTCCTCCACCAACTTCGTTCGTTCTTCTATGTTGCTTGTGCTCACATAAATATCGTAAATGCTCGCATACTCCTTCTCTTTTTTCACATGCAACAAGTGCGGTATTTCCCGTTTTGGGGCAGATATCTTCCGCCAAGCACACACCAACAACCACAGCAGATAATCTGTTATGGTCGTAAAGTCATTATCCATTTTTGATACGTCATATTTCGTCGCGTCGATTCCGAATATTTCATTCTCATCCCAACCATCGCCTAAACATTGATGCACTGGAAAATTACACATGACGCCTCCATCTGCATACACATGTCCTTCGTATTTGTAAGGCACACACAACATAGGCAAACACATAGAGCAATACACTGCATCTGTCAGTTTCCAGTCTGGATGTGTTCGCCAGTTCAAATCCACGATTTCCATTTTCGTCAAGTCGCACGATATGAAATGCATGTCTTTCCCACACCAATCATGGTGCTCTGCCAGAGTTATATCTATGCTCAAATCAACTGCGGATAAAAGAGGTTCGTATATTTTTTGTGTTATGGTGGTGTCGAACATACCCTGTTTCTGGTAAGCCGCCACGATGGTTGATATGTTGAAATCGAACAGCTTTTGCCAAGGACGTTTCAACATAAATTCGTCCATAATTTCCCACCCCAAATGTTGTGCAACAGGCATCATAGCCGAAATGATTGACCCAGCCGATGTGCTATAGTATGCTTCCACCTTGTCGAAATCCCAGAACCCCATTTTATGGCTTTCTCTCAATATGCCGTAAAATGTGAATGCTACGTTTCCGCCGCCCGACATGACGATGCTTTTTATTTCGTTTGTCATTCTACTGTTAAAAACAGTAGAATAAACTTTATGTTATTACATGGAAAAATTCTCTAACAAAGCCTTGCTTTTAAACCCCTGAAAATGAAACGATAACGCCCGAATATATTCCATGTCTTTCGTGGCAAAATAGAATTTGGGGGTACCATCCGAACCCATCATCTTCTTCGCATACTTAATACCCGATTGCAGCATTACGTATGTATCTTTGCCCTTGAACCCAGACGCCGATTGCAAATTCCAGTCGAATGCGCAAATTTCATTTTCATATATTTCCGTTCCCGCTAAATTTGTCATATTCACATCACCACTCGACCACAACGCACTTAACAGTGTCATATCGCTAATACCCCCTGGAATCTCATTCACCGCGTGCCACCGAATTTTCTTCTCAATCAAAGAGTATTGCGTTTGGTGCAAATAAATATCACGAACCAAATTCACAAATCGTAAGCAGAAGTCGCGAGTTAAAAGCCCGACAGAATTACACACTTTATCAATGTGCTCTTCCGTCTGTGATACATCAATTGGCATGGCAGCATTTACGCCAGGCTTCATATATGCAGCCCATAACTTATCCACATTTTCCAACACCACACAATCGCTATCACACACAGCTATCTTATCTATTCCCAATTCGTCCATGATTGTGATGTAGTGGAAATATCGGATGAAACAGGTGTATTCTGCATCATACGAATTCGTCGAATAATTCTTAAAATAATTACGGAAATCGCGCGTGTCATCCGTTTCCAAATTAAACACGTGATAATGTTTCACCCGCGGGTTGGAAGTAAATGTGCGCAGGTTCGACTGGTCCCCAATCAGCAACACATCGTTGAATTTCGTGTTGAGTTCGACGCATTTCTTAAAATAGGGCTGTTCGCCTAAATGCATAATAATCAATGGGATGTTCGACATGTTTATTCGTATTACAAAAGATACTTTATGTTCTTTTAGGGATTTTCACAATTATACGGACAGACCTATGCTGAGTTGATTGTGCCAATTCGCTGGCCAATCTTTTCATACAAATCCTTTTTTCCATCCTTCTTTTCCATCTCAATTCCCATTTTCTCCGCCATAGCGACCAAATCGTCAGATTTATATGACCCTATCCCCTTTAACGGTTTCAAATACGTGTTCAATGCAACATACTCATTCTCTATTCTTAACATGTCATCTTCCTTAAGTGCCAGTGAAAACGTCCATTGTCCCTTATTTTTGTATCGTGTAGCATACAACATCATCTGTTTCGGGTCGGATTCGCCGCTCAAAAACTCCAAATATGTGCGTGATTCTTCAAATACAACCAGTGTGCGTGTCTTATAATAGGCACAAAACGCAATTAACGAGAAAAAATCGTCCCGCGTTGAACTCGCTATAGCGGCACATACCTCTTTTATTGACTGTTTTGACAAACTGTAATTAGTCGCTTTCAAAGAACCAGGCACTTTTTCCAAAGCCTCACTAATCCGATATTTTTCCTCCAATTCCGCATTCTGATACCTCGTCCCTATCATTTCATACTCTTTCATACCATAATGCGCCGCGAAAAAACACCAGAATAATGAATTCTGCTGACGAGGCGTGAATCTTGAAGATGCAACCGATTTCTTTTTGAAAATAACCGGTTCTTCGCATCCGGGTTTGTCAAAGACCACCCCTTCCGTGGTCGGGCGTTTGTCAGAGACCACCGGTTCTTCGCATCCGGGTTTGTCAGAGACCACCGGTTCTTCGCATCCGGGTTTGTCATCGGGGTCTTTCACATCCCGCGCGTATGGTTCAATGTATGTGTCTTCAAGTAGCATGTATTTTTCAAATGTTCTGAGGTCAAAGTTTTTCTGTGTTTCTGTCGCATTTTCCAAAATGTCCAAACAGTAGTTCATTCTTTATTTGTTGTGTTGTTGTGTTGGTGTGTTGGTTAGATACATGTTTATATCAAGGCATGTTTATTTTGATTTCGATAAAATATAAAGATACGACCGCAACACATTATAACATGCAAAGCATTCAATCTGTAAATAGCGCCGAACCGAATCGTCTGGGTTCAACACATTTCGATTGGTCCCTAACTAGCAAAATATATCCATTCGAATCTGAATCTGGACCAAGTATCATCACCGTGCGCGAAGCATTAATCGGACATTCATACTTTTATGCTGGGAAAAATAGCCTGCACATTCCATATGGCACCGTTTTAGGTGTTTTAACATACAAGCGGTTCAGAGAACCGGTTATATATGACCCTAAACGGTTTGTTGGGTCTTATATATGTAAATTCACAGGAAGGAGTATCGTATTGGAACCCGACGAACTTTTGCGCAAAATCTAAAAATCTTTGTCGGTCCGGCAATATGCTTACCAATTGAGCGCATTCGTTATACCCATCTGCTTGGCAAATAATGCAGCAGTGGTTATATAGCTCGTATAACTCGTGTAATAACACCACAACGACGCTTTCGAATCTGTGAATAGCCCATATATGAATCCGAAAATAGGCATTACCAATATCGCCGACATGAAAACCCAACTCTTGTCCCAATACATCAATAATGGGAATCCGATGATGAGTGCCCACACGAAATAAATGAATACATAAAATGGGTTCCAATTATCACTGGACTTGTATATCACGGTTGTCCAATTCAAATGACCATTCGGCGTCACAATAGTGCAATTTCGCTGGACATCATACAAATGGAAATACCATACTACCAACAGAACGGCCACAACAAATCCTATAATCATATTCCGTCTTGTCGCACTCGATTGCGACCACGATTTAACAAATAAACTTCCCAACATCGACCCCACCGGTTGCAACACTAAAACTAAAGGAATAAGTATCATTGTTATCAATTGGTTCATTTCAGTGCATATTTGGCCCGGATTTGTGCTCCACAATAAATATTCGGCAAATTGCATACCACACCATCCAATGAGTGTGATGCCCAACCATTGATAATGCGGAATTCCAGAACTCAACAAGTATATTATCGCCGCCGCAGAAACGGCAGATGTTTTGAGACTTGATTCCGCGTTGTAGCACATATACTATATGTTGTTAAGTTCAGGAAAGTGCCCAGGATTGTTAAAAGTAAGCGTTTTTAAACACTTCCTTTTGTTTTTCCATGCTGTTTAATGCATTCTCTTGGTCTTCGACATACTTAACATATTCGCATAGAGCATCAATTGTCTCCTCTGGCAAAAAGGATAGATTAATGAATACACCGCTCTTATTCTCATTCAGTTTTACCTCTGGGTTTTTACGCAAAATACGCAAAATATCAATATGCTGTTCCTTCGTCATCAATTCAATCCGAGTCTTCAGTCGTGATACCGACTGAATGTTATTAGAAGTTCCAGTCGTAAAACTCGCTAAATCGTTCATTTTTAATACACTAAAAAATAGTATTTATGTTCATTCATATAAAATACTATTTTTACTCACCTACAACACTACCATATCCACTAATTTTCAACGTTTTCATTGCGCGCCTTCCTACGCTCTGCCGCGGCCGGATCAACGAAATATGCAGTAGCATAAATCATCGGGTCATTCACTTCAAACGACACACCAATTATACGTGCTTGTATCTGGTCTCCCTCTTTCACTTTGCTAAAATTGAGGTTCGTGTAATTGTGGTCGCGTGTGACAAACACAGTTAATGGTATGGACCCATCGTCCATAACCACTTCTGCTCGCACGCCAGCCGAATCGGTTACAGAACGTGCAACACAATCCACAATCATGTTTTCTACCGGATAACTCACTAAACATTCATAAATAACTTGAAATGCTATGTTATCTCCCATTAATACTCCAGCACTATACGAAATAATTCGGACCGAATTGATGCGAACATACCCTTCGGGAATACAACGGCCTTCGACTTGCATCACGATTTTTCGTTCCAAATTCTGTTTTGCATTTCGGCCCACTTCTGTAATATTCAACAGTACTCTGCGTTCAAGAGTGCATTTGTGGAAAATTCCATACGTGTTTTTCTTGTCATCATTGGCGTTGGCAAATGTTTTATTCATATTTTATTTTACGGACAATTCAATACTAAGTTATTGTTAGGTTTTTTATGTTCCTTTCATACAATAAAGAATTTACATTCAATTTTCCATCGGACCAAGCATCTTCAAATATGTGTAATATCGATTTCCACTGCTTGTTCTGGAGTTAAATAATACACGCGATTCGCTTTCTTCTGGTCCGTCATATCACGCATCAACATTTCCAAAATAACGCACATGCCTAATTGTGTGATTCCACCGGATTTTGAAGTATCTGTGTTTTCCTGAGTGTATTGTTCATGCCCCAAAAACTGGTTCACATATTTGATAATATCCATTTTACCCGCACTCTCGCATTTAGCTCCCACATTATTACGCGTTTGTGTCAAATCTTTCACCTTAAACACGATTTCTTTGCCCTTGAAATCTCCCGAAAATCCAATGACAGGAAACAGTTGTTGTTTCTTCACACGAATATGCGCATCCATTTCCGGCACAAAATAGTCCAAATCCGAAATGGTCCCGTGTTTCCATTCGCTACCAGAAGCTACGCCGCGTTTCAATACAACCAAAGATGTTTTATTCACCATCAAACACAAAATGTCGGAACGTTTCGCATTAAACAACATTCGTTTCGCAAAATAGGTTATCGCTCTCTCCCGCATATTCGGCTCAGATGTCCTATAACTCCGACCAACACGCACACTTAAATCATTCTTGTCAATCTCGGAAGTAGAGGGAAACAGCGACTTCACTAACGCTTCTTTCTCCTCCAACTCCATCAAATCCAAGAAATGGTGCGCGAAATAGTTGTATTGTGCCTCAACGGGAATAAAATGCACATGTTCGATGTGCTCAAACACGTGTCCGGCATGAATATACCAATCCTTCGATTTCTTCATGTCGTTCTTGTCTGTCGCCGCAATAAACAAATCATCCAGTTTTTGCAATGCCGCCGAAGTTGTTCGTTTGTCTGGAGCAGCAGTTGTCTGGGCCACTTGTCCTTTCCCGAATTCGGGAGATACAGCTAAACTTACATGCCTACGTTTGTATTCGATTGGAACCGACCGTTCAAACACAGACAATTTCGTGTCGGTCAATTCCATCGGCTGAAACAGGTAATATTTATCGCGATTCACTATGTATCCAAACCTGCCATATTTGTCGATAACATAATTATGCTGATTGCCAACAAACTGCGACAGCGTATAGAAAATCTGTTCAATCGGCACCTGTTTCTTCACATTCATGGCCTTCACCAACTGATTGCGCGACCAAGACGCAGATTCGCGGAACAATTGGCGCAAACGGTCGGAAATATACTGAATATTCGTGCGCGCCATCACATCTGAATACGTCGTGTTTCCTTCTTCCGACGGTTCGGGCATGTTCAGAGTCTCTCCCGAAATCGACTTACATTCATACACAGAATCGTCATCATCCCCGGGAGTGAATTCAATAGTCTTACCATTCGACAACACAATCGGTATATTCACATTCTTCGGCTCTTTACTCAGAGACGATTTCGTGTAATTATTTTGGCCAATGTGAATCAAACAATCCACCGAAGTTTCTTTCATTACCCGCTCCACATTTTGTATCAAATGCATCTTTTTCTCCACCAAACGATACACATACATGTCTGCCGTCTCTTCGTCCGTACCATCGACCACAGTTCCGTGCAAAAATATCTGCACATTGCGTTTATTGAACGGTAGCCGACAATGAGACAGATTTCGCACTGCACGACCAATGATTTGTTCCATACGACTCATATTGTACCACGGCTCCATAATATGCAACTGTCTCACATTCGCAAAGTCCAGACCTTCCGCGCCTGCACGACTAATCAACACCACTTTGATTAGGTCGCCATTTGCGTTCTCTCCCGAACTAACGATTTTCATATCTGAATTATTCGACGGACTATACTGTCTGTCTCCCGTAATCATGATATACTTGGCTTGTTTTCCAGAAGAGGTCATAAGTGGCGGCACATTCGGCGGTTGTTTAAACAATGGGCGCGTGGTTGGAGTTGATTCATACCGGGTAATACCCATTTCCTCCATGCAAAGTGCGAGTGGAACAATGCCGCCTTCGATATATTGACTATAGACAATAACAATGCCCTCACTCTCCCGAATAGAACGACCTATTTCGGCCATCTTAACGGAATATTCGGATATGTATTCGGGAGAGAACACGCGTTCTACTGCACCCACGTATTCGAAATCTGTTTTATTTGCTTTGTCGAATGTAATCACGGTTTGTAGCCCGGCACTACCAGTGAGACCTGCAGTCATTCCGGTAGGGTCAGGATACGAAATGTTTAGAGCTTCGATTGGGTGTTGCAATACAGTGTATCCAAACGCGTCCATATCATCGAATGCAATCTGCTTCTTCAGTTTTCCGGTAGCAGTATATACGTCCTTTCCTATTGCGAGGTCATTGATAATAGAACTATATACCATGTATTGTTGTGATTTTCGGGAGAGATGATTCAAATACACCGGCATTTTCATCATTGGTTCGGTGATTTCTTTGCCATTCATCTGCATTTTTGGATAAGTAATGGAAGAAAGCGAACGTTCGGGCGCAAACATTTCGGGGTAAATCCGAAATGGGAATGCATACGGGTTTTCGCCGCGAACATAACTCACATATCCCGTCAATTTACGACGGAGTAAATCCATCCCCGACTCGCCAGACGGGTCCGTTTTTTCCGTCTTGATATTACCGTCTGCGTCGAATACGTCTTTTACATCAATGGTGGAACGTCCGTCGTTGGCGTTCATCAAGTTGGTCAGCCAAACGATTTCTTTGTATGAGTTGTACATCGGTGTCGCAGTTAAAAGCAATAGACGCAAGTTTGATGCGTGTTTTACGACCTTGAGCAACACTGCCGCTGCTGCGGTAGCTTCTTTGTTCGTGTTTTCTTCGGTCATGCGTATGTTTTGTACCTCGTCAATAACGATGAGTCTATTGTTGAAATGACGGCGAATATTGGCGATTTCGTATTGCGAAGATAGTTCGACCACATAATTGGCAAATTGGCCATATCCCATAAACGAATAATACGTACTAATTAGCGACTGTATATTGCTGACTATTTTCTCTCGTGGATAATTGCGAATTTGCGCCGGGTTGATTTCGCGCAAGAGAGTATTGCCCACACACGATTGAATATTCCACGTGTATTCTTCCGGGTCGGTATTTAGCACGATTTTTTCCAGACGCGATTCATCAAATAGCTGCTTACGGAAATTACCTTGAACATTCGGAGACGCAATCACCAATATCTTTTCTCGCAAACCCGAGTGTTTCATGTAATCACGCATTTCCTCACACACACTTATTGCACTGCACGTTTTTCCGCTTCCCAAAGAATGAAACAACAATAGAGTGTTGTATGGGGTTTCAGCTGACATGAAATTGCGAATAAACGATTGATGCGGCATCAACCCAAATTCAGTGTAGCACATCTCATTCGCACGCTTCTCGATTTCATGCGTGGTTCCATCATACGGTGTATCTGCAAACGCTTTGTGCGACGCAATTCGCTGCGCAAACCGCGGGTCATTTAGAGTTGGAAACAAATATGAACCCGGCAATTCAATCAAACTTTCCGCTCTCTCTTTTTCACGCTTCAAAATATTTAGGCGTTTGTATTCTTTCGCATCGCCATGAATTGCAAAAAGCTCATTTGGCTCACTGCTAATTGATACGGGCTGCACAATTGGAGACAATTGTTGTGAGGATATTTGAGTAGGCTGATTTATCAGAGTTTTGACCAAATCCGGTTCTTTAGGCATTTCTTGTTCAACCTCGGATTTCGGTTCTTTAGGCATTTCAGATTCATACGTGGGTGTTGCTAAAGGAGTTTCAAGCCCCTTCAAGTCTTCAACCATATCGGGTTCTCTTGTGTCGAGTGGAACCGGAGTGTGTTGTTTGTCCATTATGATGGCATGTGGTGGCGTTTTGGGTTTCATTTCCATTTGTGTTTTTTTAGCGACTTCGTCGATGATTTCGCGGATGAATGGAACATTAATGAATTCTTTGGGGACACACCAATGACCGTCTTTCGTTCTGCGAGTTCCGTCCGGACATCGCAATTTGCCGTTTGCCAAGTTGATGGGTTTAACAGCCTGCATTTGATTTTCAGCGGGTTTAGGAATGTAGTTTTTGACAGGAACACGAATAACAGTGCGATTTCCTTCGGGAACAACCACATGACCAATGTGGTCCTTTGGCTTCGGAACACGGATAGTCAGACGTTTTGTCGGTTCTTGAGTTGCTTCTGCTGCACGTTTCGTTCCAGAAAACATATCGTCGTTTTGCAGACCGGGAATGGGTGCCATTTGAGGTTTAGGTAAATTAACCACAATCTGCTCTTTTTGTGTTGCAATGTTTTTCTCTTCTTTGCTTACACAATATTTACCCTTTCTCCGTGTTCCGTTAGGACATCTAAGCTGACCATTGGCTAATATTTTAGGTTTAATGCGAGAAGAAGACGATGATGCGGTCTCGCTTTTGTTTTTCATATTGATATAACCTACTAATATAATCTGGGATAAATACTGTTGATGCATATTTGCAAATATACATCAGACTTCCGAATGACCTCAAAATCTACTACTAATAAATGTTAATATACCTTTATGGTTTGCAGCATTTTATCCACATTTTTAATAACCCGTATTTTTTCTAAATTATAACTGCGGAAACACGATAAACATTCATCGACCGTTTTCCATTCCATGCAGCTCACCTCACTCTGTTGGTGTGAAGGCAGCACTGTGGAAGATTCCGGAATGAATGCAATAAAATACTTGTGTTTGTATGACTTGTAATTAGAACCCGAAAATGTTTCTTCGAATGGGGCAACGTTATACATCAAATGTAAGCTCGATGTTGCAATATCTGTGGATTTTGCACGAGAAGTTCCAATCTTCAACTGATTCACAGTATATCCCGTTTCCTCGCAAAATTCGCGAACAGCACATTCGACATCGGATTCGTGGTAATCGCGACGACCTTTCGGGAACCCCCACTCCGGCTCATCCCATTCTTCGTATTGATGACTCTCTTCGACTAAATCCTTTAATGTGTAAAACCCAGTGCTTGTATTCACGCCAGACATCAATGTCGTCCATTTGTCTCGAGAAGACGACTTCTCGCTGCGATACTGCTCGAATATGTTGCCATCACCCCATAGCCCTTCCCACAGCTCATTAAATGAAAGTGTATGCACGCGTTCTTTTTCGTTTTTGGTCATTTGTTTAATCATGTTCATTATGTAATCCTTGTTATACACCGAATATTTGCCGCGCATGAAATCAATGTATCCTAACGTATCTTTGCGTCGAATAACGAGATATTTGTGTGTTCCATTCTGAATACTCAAACTGGACTCACTATCCGTGGCAACGGCGTGTGGTGTTCCAAGCTTCACTGCAATAATGCCAAAACTGGTTATTGGCGATTTGCACTGATTGAAAACATGCCCGTTTTTCCCGCAATTGTTGCAATACGTGTTTTGCATAGTAGTGTATTTTTGTATTAGTCGTTATTCACAATGCATTGTTGTGTTTATGTTGTTATTTTCGTTTCGTCGCATATTATTATTATTAAGACAAGATGCATCCATATTCCAACGAAAAAACCGGGGATTTAAACCCGGAAGTCTGGGGTCCGCATTATTGGTTTTTCTTACAAAGTGTGGCCCAAACCTATCCTGAATATCCGAACCAAATCACTAAACGAAAATATTACGATTTGATACACAATTTGCCGCTGTTTATACCACACACAAAAATAGCCGACGAGTTTGCATCTCTTTTGGACAAATATCCGGCCACTGCATATTTAGATAAAAAAGATTCATTCATTCGATGGATAAATTATATACACAATCGCATAAACGATAAATTGGACAAACCCCGCGTCAATTTGGCCGATGCAGAAGACATGTATTTCGCCCATTACAAGAATTTCAACCGAAAGAATACTCGTGATTTTAGCGTGTATGCTGGCGGAGCAATGATGATTGGACTGTGCATTTCCATCTACTTAATGACAGACGATAATGTATAGAACTGATGAAGAAACAGTCTCAGCGACGAAAACCGCGCGCAAAGAAATTTTCAATGACGCGGAGACAGAGTCCTGCATACAGTCCAGTTTCTCCATATCATTTGCCTATAGATTCGTTTTATCCCAACGTTATGTCTGCTGTATATGCATTCCGCGAAATGACGAACGAACTTGATTTTGAAATATGTGGAACACTGCAACAAAAAAACATCAATAATTGGCGTCTCAAAATACACAACACGAGAAATAGCGCCACTGGAAAAAGACTTTCATGCGTCTATAATTATCATGAACCCATTATTTTGCACAATCACCCGGATAAATATTACCCCAGCTTGGAAGACATTGAAAAAGTGGTAAAAAACAAACCTGCAAATATTGTTATTTACAAAAGTTTCATTGTAAGTAAAGTTGGCATATGGGAAATCACCGTCTCTCCCGAGCTCAAACTCAGTGAAAGCGAAATATACAAAAAACGAGATGATGTGAATACAGCCTTAAACAATTTTTACAAAGATACTGAACGGGGTAGAAAATATAACGCCGCAGCTGTACGCGAGCTTTGCAACAAAATCCACAGTATATTCGGGTTGAATATGGAGTTTATAAATTTTCTATAGCCGTTTTCTCCCCATGACAGTCCCTACACAACGCTACTAAATTATCCACATGGTTGCTGCCACCATATTCGAGCCGAATCTTGTGATCGACTTCGAACCACGACGGCAGCATTCGCCCACATTTGCCGCATTTCCAACTTTGGCTCGCAGCAACCCATTTTTTTTTCGTTTCACTCACAGACCGTTTTGTTGCTTTAGGCTGTGCAGTTTCTTGTGTCAAGGGGAATGGATTGGATATTGGTTCGGGAGAGGATGCGTGTTGTAAGTTGAGTATGGGCGATGCGGTGTTTAGCCCACTGTACTTGGAAGTAAAATCGAGAATGGGAGAAAGCATTGATGTTGTGTTGCGATCGACGGGGAGATATTTTAGGTATTCATTCGAAGACGCAATCATTTGGTGTGCTTGTGTGGGATTTTTGCGGAACATGTAATAAACAACGAATGCGCCAATCGCGACGCCAGCCATTTGATAATATTTCTTGTATGAAAGTGCGGTTTTTATAAACTTGCCTTCCGTATAAATATTCGCCATTATAGCGGCAGTAATTGCCATTAACACTAATTCAAAACGCATTATATATAGTCTCCGGTGATTATAAATGAATGGCTCATCTCCACCGAGCAAAGAACCGCCTTATCTCAAATTTGCCAAATATCTTGCCGGAATAGACACCAAAAAACCCATATCGGCGAAACAAGAATCCGAAATATGGTCATGTATGACGAACGCAGTCATTGGTGTTATCATGCTGGTGTTGGCATCCGCACTAATCTACGTTGCATCGACTGACCAGGCAGCGGCAAGCAACCGTATGTATGTGTATTCAGTATTAATCATAGTCCCGGTATTAGTAGCAGCATATATGATGGTCCCCACATTTGGGTCTAAACCGAGTGGGCCGAAATTGACTGCGTATGGCATATTCTTATGCGTGCTTTTCGTTATTGCGTATTTTTTGATGCGCAACATGAGCATGAAAGAAATTGTATATGCGAACTATCTAATCATGTTTCTGGGAATATGCGTTGGCATTTTCTTGGCTGTATTGATGTACAAAATCAGTATCCGATATTTGATGAGTTTGGAAGGGTGGTCCGGGTTTATCGCCAAATTGGTACTCTACATTCCATGCTTGATTCGCGACATTATTGTTGAGACGACAAACATTTATGCCAAACTTGGAATGATTTTACTATTCGTTGGTTTAATCTCCGCTACAGTCTATTACATGGTGTTCAGGGCTTCCGACGGGTTTTATAACACAGATATACACCCTCTCAATACAGTGATAACAAAAGATATTACCGGGTCTGATGCAGGTGATTTGATGCATTTATCCGGGTTAAACAGCGACACCCGCGCCAAAAATTACACTATAGGTGCATGGGTATATTTGCCAGCGCAAACCACCTGGTCTCGCATTCTGTCTCTTCGCAAAGCGTCCGATTCCGATTCAAAAGAAAAAGGAACTCCATCGGTAATGTATTCTTCAGAAAAATTGCGCATAACACTAAGCAATTCCGACACGAACCCCATTATAAAAGAGGTGCCCATTATGTCGCAAAGATGGAATCATTTAGTATTCGTGTATGAAGACAACGTAGCGAATCTGTATTTGAATTCTGAACTCAAATTTTCCGAACCTTTAACAGATGCTTTACCCACATATTCTTTTTCCGACGAGCTTGTTACGGGAGACGACACACAAATTGTTGGAAACATTGGAGGTATTGCCTATATCGCAAAACCATATTCTGCGCAACAAATCGCGACTATATACAATGCAACACGTGGGTTTTATGTGTAAGTAATCTATAATAAACATATGGACTACGGAACAATAACTTTAGCATTTGTTGCATTATTATTGCTATACATTCTTTACACATTCTTCTTTGTTGGGTCCCAATTAGTCAGCAACCCAGTTGAACTGAATACCCCCAGTGGAGAATTGAAATTCACCGCTGACAAACTAAAAAATCCCAGTTCCACCAGATACTACTATGAAGCATACATTTACATTGAGTCAAACGCTACAGGAACCAATAACGTGTTGTTCCATCGCGGCGAAAAATTCTTGCTGGCATTGAACGGGTCGTCTCTTCGCATTTATAATAGCACGACAGAATCAGATGCTAATACAATTGGTACAATAAATGCCAATTACGGTGATAATGGTGGTGTTTATACCAATACCAATGCCGCAGTTTCCACAATAACAAACACATTCCCCTTCCAAAAATGGGTGCAGGTGGTTGTGAGTGTGGATGGAAATGCTGTGGATGTATATTTAGAGGGTCAGTTGGTCAAAACTCTTTCGGCCAATTTCGGAACCAGCAGTGATTTGAAAACGGCCGATTTAGGAGCCGGAAATAAAGTTACTGTAGGCAAATTAAAGAATTTTGTGTATAAACCCACTGTCATCAGTCCGCAGGAAGTGTATAACAGTTATATGCGACAGAATTCTTTAGCGGGAATGGGGGGATTGTTTAGCAAATATGGAATTGACATGTCATTGTTGAAGAACAATGAGAGTTTGTTTGATATTCAACTCATTTAGGAAACTTAGGTTCATCTACGGCACTCCGGCAAAATACCCAAGTGCCCACATATAAAGGGTTAAACATCATGTAAAACATATAACATATAACATATAATTGCATTGCATTTACATATCGTCTTAAAATATATAAATGGACATTTGGGTAATAATTTTAATTGTATTGATATTCATCATCATTTATGCAATGTATTCAATCACAAAAACCGCGTCGTTAGTCAAAGCCATGGCACCACTCAAATATAAAGTAAGCATTCAAGCTGTTTCAGACGGCAAAGTGCTGATTGAGTCTCCCACTTCGCAAAATTACTACTATGAAGCATGGGTTTATCTTAAAGACGCACCAGCTGTAACCGTAACTGAAGGAACAGAACTTACAACTACAACCACTCCAACAATTTCAGGAGTTCAAAACATTTTAGGGAGATTGAATGGCAGCAAAAAAGATGTATCTCTCAATGTTGTAAAAAATTCCGGCACCGGCAGATATACGTTGTGTGTTCTTAGTGGAACAACTTCAAGTGCCTACCCATACATTATAACCGAAGATTTCCCACTCAATAAATGGGTATATTTAGTGATTAATGTTGCCGGTCGCGTCCTCGAAGTGTATGTTAATGGCAAATTGTTGCGCACAGTGCAATTGCCTAGTACATTTGCCGAAAGAAGTGCTGATGCTGCAATTACTATTGGCGACAGTAGTTTAGAAGGTTATATTACACGTGCTATCAGAAAGCCGGTGAATGTGAATCCTACCCAGGTCTGGGACCAGTATTTGCAGGGGAATGGCCAATACGCGGGAATGTTGTTCGGCTTGCTTGACTATATCAATTCATACACATTTAATATGAATATAACAAGTGATGGAAAAGTTCAACGCCAATTTACTGCCCAATTAGGACAGACAGAGACGCGATGAATAAAGTATATTTAGTATATAATGGATATATTAACCCAAGCCCAAAATACATTATCGAATGCAACCCAAAGTATCTCAAACACTATCCAATCCACCAAGGATAGTGTAGCCGGTTCTGTGAATCAAATGACCAGTGCTGTATCTGTTGGTGGGAACTCGGAATTCTTGAGTTCGAACGGTATTGTCGGCAAATTTTTCTTCATTATTTTTGCCCTGGTTGGGTTCATGATTATGTTTCGTTTAGGCGTAATGGTCATCGGCTACTTTTTTCAACCTTCCGGGTCACCATATATTGTCAAAGGAATGTTGAATGGAAATGCTCCCGTCACAATCACTTCAAGCCCCGATGATGCTTACGGAGTGAAAATCCTGCGTTCTAATAATCGCGATACGGGTATTGAATTCACTTGGTCATGCTGGTTGAATGTGTATTCTGTGAACCCAGACATTACTTCTGACAATGAGAAATGGCAGAATATTTTCAACAAGGGAAACAATGAATACAGCACATCTGGATCATATAGTAAAACTACCGGAGAAGGAAAAGGATATGCAACGGTGAATAATGCGCCTGGGTTATATGTAAGCAACAAGGACAATATTATAATATTTTTGATGGATGTTATAGACCCGGACACGAATAACAATGCAACCAACACGAAAAAGATAATTATCCCTAATATTCCAATTGGTAAATGGTTTCATTTGTGTCTCCGTTTGCAGAACAAAGTATTAGATGCGTATGTGAATGGTGTTATTTATGCCCGTCAAACTTTTATGGATTTGCCGAAACAGAATAATGACAATGTCCAGTTGTTCCAGAACGGCGGATTCCCTGGCCAGCTTTCGAATTTGCGTTATTTCGACAGTGCTTTATCCATTTTCCAGATTAACAGTATTGTGAGTTATGGACCCAATCTCACGTCTGCCAATCTTTCGAACCAATACTCAGGTTCTGCAGACTATCTATCCAGTGCATGGTATAATAAATAGACAAAGCAAACCAAAGAATACAATATAACTTATCTATATTATGTAGATACGTTGAATGGCAACACCAAGCGATATAACTATTCTGTGTAATCAGCGCTCGACATGGCTGGCTAATCGCACACCGCAAGTCCGGTTCGAGTTAATAAGCCCGTATGAAGGAACCAATTTTACTCAAAAACAGTTTAATATGCGTCGCAAAGCCGAAATACTCAAATATAGTGGTCCGAGGAGCGCACAGCAGTCGAATAAATTGCCCAAAAAAGTAAATTTGGCATATGCATTAAGCGGCCGATTAAATAAAATAAGTGCAACGCAGATTGATTCTTGCGGCAATTATTTTAATTGTGCCGACCAACAGGGAAAACCCACTCCCACATCGAATTCGGATATTCCTGGACCTGTGGAATACATATATTTAGACGATGCAGTTCCTTTATACAACTACATTACTGGAAACCGGGCGTATCCTTCAGACAAAATTTTAGAGAGCGAATTCTGGTCGGTAGAGGCCAATGCGGACCGGTTAATCCCGTATAATACGGAAACATCGCTGTTTGCACTGCACATTAAAGACAATATTGACGCGGCGACTTACCGGTATTCATTTGGGACACCGATTGCAATTTGTTGTAGTGGAAACATAATCAATAACGGGTTTGCCAAAATAAACCCGATTCGAGTGAATGTGAATTACATTGCGGTGAAAGTGCTGTTCAGCGGCACGGTTGTTCAAACCAAAGTGTTGAGTCCATCATTTTCCGATTTGGTGTTTGATGTAAGTGGGTATGTGGGTACATTTGTTGCGAATCAGTATGTTGGTTATTTGAACGTGAATGGGTTGGTATTAGCTACCTCTCCCGGATACCATTATGATATTCAGTTGTTGGCCAGATACACAATATCGGGTCAAGGAATAAGTTATTTTTCCAGTGTTAGCGCATATATGTTTGCTAATGTGAGCACACTGAATAATGCAGTATCGAATTGTCATATACGGAGTGAAGCGTCGGTCGTTCCAAATCAAGGGTTTAGAATAACCGGAATATAACCGTGAGGTCCGCGTTATAATTTATATCGAATCATGTTTCTGTAATACAACATGAGTCGTCTTCGATACGCTATCTCTGTAATCGAAATACCGGTAGAAGTAAATCCCGATGGTTCCTATGTCCAGATGACAGACCGTATGCGGATAGAATTTAGGAAAACGGACAAAGAATCACTTCCTACGCCTCAACCGCCGCCTACAACGGTAGATTGGTTTAAAGTGTTTGGACCACCAGACCCGGAGGTTGAATGTACCGATGTAGAATCCGACCCTATCAACATCGATTCAACCGCAAAAGTCGAAGAAGTCAATTTAGAAGACATTGAACCAGTGTATTTTAACGTAGTTAAAAGACAGATAAACCCAAATAGACAACTCACTCTTAGACAAATACCAAAGATTATTAGGTCTGATTACAGCAGGCGGTCCAATTTATAGAGGAATACAAGTTCCCGCAAAGGATTACGTATGACATTCTGATAATGCACTCGGCGCAAATGTTGCTGTGCTAATTTCCTTCTTTACACATTTGTATGCACTCACAGACAGTTCCTCGCGCTTCTTGCGCGTTTTAGCACGTTCATCATTGCTGGACAAACTCGAATTACGACTACTATTTGAGCCGCGCTCATTCATGTCCAGCTCGATTGCATCGTAGTGTTCTACAATGTATTCTAAAATTTTGTTCTCAATCGCCCATTTGAAAAAATTCATCTGTCCAATCGTAGTCGAGAATTTTCCCTTATCACACAGCAACGATACCATCTTGGGCTTATTCGATGACTTTTTGCGAGTGTATTGGTCCTGAAACTCCACGCGACAAAATGGGTCAAACCTACGCTTACTGTACGCTTTCAATTCAAGCTTATATGAATTATACACACGAAATCGGGGCGTTTCTGGCAAAATATAAATGGTGTCATGCATTTTAGCATAGTTTGTAACAAACCAATCAATAATGCGCAACGAAATAACAGATTCGCCCTTTTCTGTTTGCACCGGCTCGCCGTTGATAAGTCTATACAAAATATCCGAATTTATTGGTCCATAAAAATCCATCAAATTCGATAATAATAATGCATTTTGTGTGTTTAAGGTGGAAGACATTTGAGTATTTGACCCATCTCCCTTTTATATTAATTCTTACAAAGCAATATAATATTAGTATCACAATACACAAATAATTATGCAAATTGAATTCGAAAATATAGGCATTTGGTCCGGATATAAATGCACAATCACTGTGTATAACCGTATCGATAAAAAAGTTCAAACCTTCCGTGGCACTATTGTAAAATCCTCTTATTCTGCCATACACATAATAGATGTTGAAGACGTAAGCGGGTTTTTTCGAAAATCTCTGAAGGGCGAATACATCTTTGACAAATCACGAGTGCATGATATCACAGTATATACGCAATATAGGGACAAATATACAGATGTGATACACACTTATACTGTAGCAAAATATGGATAGATTAATTTCACACTCCGTTGCGAATGACCTCAAATTGTCATACGTTATCGACCGGTAGGACACATACTATTACCACAAAATTGAAATGCTTTTTTGTATGAAGTTGGGATTTTAAAATCCGAATTGAAATATTGAAATTGAAAAATGTTAAGCGAAATCTCTGTTGCTCTCTCTGAAATTGAACACTCTACTGAATACATTGTCATGAATGACATTGGCAAGGCGTATTCTGACCTAAAATCGGTATGCGATAATGGCAAGATATCAAACATCAGCTACATGGCAACCAAATATGAATTGGACGATTTGTCTGAACAGTTGGCTCGCGGGTGGATGAGCGTGAATAATGAATATGATGTTGAATCCATATATGCTGCAATTGGCCGCGTATATCTCACCATTAATCATGTGGAATACATGGGAAATCCTCTTGAACAGCTTGTGCATACTTTAACGCCTCCTGAAGTTGAAATTGCAATGGCGGTTAATTCTGCAAAGGCCAAACGCGAATTGGACAATAAGGCAACTCAAGTTCCGGCTGTTAAGGATGACATTATACCAAAAATATTCACCATTGATACTCCTGAACCCACATACGAGAGTGATGAAGATGGTATCCACGTGATTGTTAGTAAGAAGGACCCGCGGTACAAACCCAGACCGAATAAACCTAAGCCTGTTGTTGCTGAAGTTTCTCGCAGTTATGAAGTGTCGCATTCTGAGACTATTCCAAAGGAGGTGTTCTTTCACAATATCACTATGGCGATTCAACGATTCTGTGGCAACTATTCTTGCACATTTGATGGATACACCATGAAATATGCATATTGCAATATAAACATCACGCATATGGTGAGAGAGGTTGGTTCAAATAAACTCAAATATAGACCACAGGTTGGGGTGGTTTTCATTGAATACAAATATACATCTAAAGATTTGAAGAACAATGCTAAAGAAGTGAATGATGCTGTCGGATTAGCACTAAATGAGTTGTATAATGGGTTAAATATGTATGCTGCGTGTAATTATGTGTGTCCGTATTAAAAATATATATTTGTAATGATTTGATTTGATTTGTAATTATTTAATTAGCGAGGGATTTTACACCCTTTTTCACGATAAGAACATATATCTCTGTTGTCCAAAATTCGATGGGTCATTCGGAACATAGACGTTCATCTTTTTGCTCAAATTCTGCGAATCTAACTTATACACTTCTGGAACCACAGGGGCTTTGGGTTCCTCCAAATTAGTGGAACCAATTCCAAACAATTCACTCTCTATATCCCACGGATTTCGGGAGAGAACGCGCGCATCCGCGCGCATGCCAATCAATCCATCCCCGGGCAACATTGTATTATATGCAATGCCAACGAACGATGATGCGTTGTGGTCCATAAAATTAAATCTGTGAGCATACGCTCGTTTTTCTAAAGCATAATCCTCGGGTGTATTTCTGTTGCGAGTGGATGCCATATATACTCTATACCCAACAAAATTAACGATTTGGCACCAATAACTGTTTGAGGCTGACGAAGTGCTCATCAAACGGTGTATTATCGGCGTATGCGGTGAAACATGCGTAAAATAATGCCAAGTAATCATACGTCATTAATACTGTTAATCCTATTTCGCGGTCCATGGATATCATTCTGGCTGCAGCCAAATCGTATAATTCTTGGAATCGGGCGTCGTTCTTCGTTAAACCATAAATATACGACAATGTTTTTGTTGCGGCTTCCTCGTCGTACATATATTCGTCTAAAGTTGTCTCATCGATATCATCCGGGATTCCCTCATTCAAATTAATCTGGCCCGGTTCGTGATGATACACCGCATTACGCATGCCTGTGATGTTGCGGAAATATTGGCGATACTCCGAATCATTCGTGTATGGTAGTGAATTCATGTGTGTGTGTGTTGTTTGTTCCGGTGTATTTATGTATTTTTTGACAAAAATGAATTATACGTGTCGTGATATTTAATATTAACATACACCAATATGCCTCCCAAAAAACAACACGCGCAATATTTCACAACGAATGAAACACTTCAACATACGGTGTTTGAAATGGTTCGGAATAAAAACGAACTTCTGTTGGAACCTTCGTTCGGCGCAGGACATCTTTTGCGCGAATTCCTCTATTCCAACCCAACATATCCAATGCATTTGTGCGAAATCGACGCGGAAATTATACCGGTTATTCAACTCTCTCCCGAACATCAGAAAATAACTCATGCGAATTTCTTGGAGTGTGAATATACCAGTATATATCGAACCATCGTGGGCAATCCACCATATGCGAAACGCAAAGGATTGCGCAATATATACATTGATTTTGTGGAGAAATGTTTTCGTCTGTTGGACCCCAACGGAGGTGAGATGGTATTTATTATCCCATCGGAATTCTTCAAAATGACCCGCGCAGCGGGTCTCATCACCGAGATGTGCAATTCCGGCGCATTCACAGATTTTGTGTATCCAAATGACGAGACGCTGTTCGAAGGCGCTTCCATAGATGTCGTCGTTTTTAGATATGTGAGAGGTATATCGAATCATTGGGCAATTGTGAATGGAATCAACAAACGTATTGAATTTGCAAATGGAATAATAACGTTCAGCGATGCGGAGGATGATTGTTCCGAGGGTCCGACGATTGGAGACATTTGCGATGTCTTCGTTGGAATCGTGAGCGGTAGAGATGATGTGTTTCGCATGGTGGGACAACACGAACGTATGGAGATGGAAGACGGGATTATACATGTTTTGGCGGATAAAGATGTTATGCATAAATACATCATGATTCAACACTTTCCGTCAAACAACCCATGCATTAATGAATATCTATTGCAACACAAGTTGGAACTGATGTCGCGGAGAATTCGCCGGTTTGACGAGAATAATTGGTTTGAATGGGGCGCATTGAGAAACATCGAAAAAATGCGGCATCTATGGGGAAGACCTTGTATATACGTTCGCACTTTAACCCGACAAGATACCGTCGCATTTAAAGGCACGGTCCAATATTTTGGGGGGTCCTTGATTTGTATTGTCCCCAAGGATGAACCGGGCGAATGTGTGTTAGATAATATAGTGAATATGATGAACTCGGATAAGTATCGAAACAATTACGTTTATTCGGGCAGATTCAAAATCGGACAAAAACAGGTAAGCGTGTCAAAAACAAATATGGCGTTAAAATGTATATAAAAAACTCATTTGAATCATTATAAAGTTAAACCATGAAGAACACGACACTATGTCTTAACATGATTGTAAAGAACGAAAGCCGCGTTATTTTGCGCATGTTGAAATCGGTTTTGCCGGTGATTGACAGTTATTGCATTTGTGATACTGGAAGCACAGACAATACAATCGAGCTTATTACCAATTTTTTTAAACAACAGGTTCCTCCGGTTCCTGGCAGAATTATCAATGAACCCTTTAAGGATTTCGGGTATAATCGGTCATTCGCTTTAGCTGCGTGCGAAAATGCGGACAAGGCGGATTATGTATTGCTCATGGATGCAGATATGATACTGGAATTACCAGATGGGTTCGATGCAGTCTCATTCAAAAACGGGCTCCGTGAAAATGCCTATCACTTTTTCCAAGGTTCTCGCGCGTTCCATTACAAGAATGTACGCATTGTTAAGAACAACATTGGAGCATCATACTGGGGTGTAACCCACGAATATGTGAGATTGCCGGAAGGGTCTCACACGATAACACTTCCAATCAACACGATTTTTATCAATGACGTTGGAGATGGTGGAAGCAAGGGAGACAAGTTTGAACGTGATGTGCGTTTGTTGAAACAGGGCTTGATTGATGTTCCGAATAATGAGAGATACACGTTTTATTTGGCGAATACGTTGAGAGACAACCGGAATTATGAGGAGGCGATTGAATATTACAAAAAGCGCGTAAAATTGGGCGGATGGTTTGAGGAGATTTGGTTTTCGTATTACAGCATTGGTAATTGCTACAAAGAAATGGGTGATATGGTGAATGCTGTCCATTATTGGATGGAAGCGTTTCAATATTTCCCTCAGAGATTGGAGAACTTATACGAAATCGTTAGTTATTACAGGTATGTTGGCAAGAACCATCTGGCATATATGTACTGTGATATGGCTCTCAAAAAACTGAAGATGAATATGAATCCCGATTATTTATTCTTGCAAAAGTCGGTGTATGACTATAAGCTGCTGTATGAGATGTCTGTAGTTGGATACTATTGCAACATGGACAATTACGATTTGATGCGTATTTGCGCCTCCGTGTTTAACTGTCCTATTGTGGATGAAGGAACGCTTAAAAACACAATGTGTAATTACAAGTTTTATTCTCCTAAACTTTCTTGGGTGGGCCATCGGTTAAGCGACCAACAAGCGAACTTATTGAAAACAATTGGCGCTTCATTGGTTTCTGACCCGAGTTTTGTTGCATCGACGCCGTCGATTGTGGGGGTGAATAACGACGAGTATGTGGTGTGTCAGAGATATGTGAATTATCGCATTGATGAAAAAGGTGGCTATATCAATCAGGAAAAAATACATACAATCAATGTGATTGCCCGGTTGAATTCGGATTTTAGCGATAAAACGTCTGAATTCATAATGGACTATTGCACTGAGTTAGATGGAAGATATGTGGGTCTGGAAGATGTGCGTTTATTTACCGACTCTAACAACGAGTTGAGGTTCAACGCAAACCGCGGTATTCACGACGGAATGTTGATTGAGCATGGTAAAATCTGCGACGACAAAACCACGAAGTCGGGATTTATTACGAAACCGCAATCCCGTCGGATTGAGAAAAACTGGGTTCTTTTTACTGACCCCGCCGCAAAAAAGACGAAGGTGATTTATGATTGGTCGCCCTTAACTATTGGCGATTTGTCTGAGGACCCGTCGTCGGATTCGGCGATGCAATCCTGGATGTTCAGCGGTAGTGCTTCACACGAAATGCCCGGCATTTTCAAACACGTGCGTGGTTCAACAAACGGAGTGCATATTGGGAATGAAATATGGTTTTTGTGTCATGTGGTGAGTTATGAGGATAGACGATTCTATTACCATATGTTTGTGATGTTGGATGCCGAGACGTTTGAATTAAAAAGATACACTTGTCTTTTCACTTTCGATGGAACCTCGGTTGAGTATTCACTTGGGTTTGTACATAAAAACGACCAGCTGTTGATTGGGTATAGTCGTATGGACAGAGAAACCGACTATTTGGAAGTTTCCATTGCAGAGATTGATAATTTAGTGTTTGACGAACGCAGATTTATAGAAAGAGGTTTTCACTGAATGCGGATAAAAAATTGAATTATATTTTCGTTTAACTAATAAAACCAAATATAAATTGAATTATATTTTGTTAAATACAATGTCCGGCACAAGAACAGCATTGTATGAGGCTGAACCTTGGGAAAAAAGAGATACTCCTGTAGTAGAGAGATTTCGCGTAAGATTACCAACAAACAATAGAATGATTGTGTATGATGCAATTCATGGTGATTTTGGTTGGAGTTGCGTAGTTGAATTTATGGATGATAATAACACATTGCTTGATAGATTCACTGCATTTCATAAGACACGATTATGGAAAATATATAAGTTATCTAATGGCGAAGTTGAACTAATAGATGAACGTGGAGATTATGTAAAAATTCCTCCAATGTAAGTAAGGTAGGTAAAATAAAATTCTATACAATTTTATTTTTCATTTTAAGGGCATATTGTAATGGAGAATGCGTACATGAAAATTGCAAATACAAGTATTACACATAACCATGCTACTATATATTTCGCGAAATATTTGCACTGTAATGGGTCAGTATCATCGTGTATCATAAATTTGTTGAATATACAATAAAAAGGTTGGCACTTACCTTTTATACTTACCTTTTTCCAAATATAATAACCAGTTATTTAACACCCAAAATATTCATGAAATGGATAAAATCGGCAACTTCATTATAAATATAAACACCTTTTTGTCGCATATCGGCCAATGCATCATCGGTAGTCTTTTTTTCAACTCCGCGAGTAGCAGACAATATCAGATGCACTTTATATCCTAAACGTATTGCGTCTAATGCGGTGTAATAAACACAATAATCCGTAGCAATTCCAGTAAGCACAATATCCGTGATATTATTTTCTTTCAGCCAATTATCCAACTCGGTCTTTTCGTACTTGTTATTGAACTCGTCGCCAAACACGCTGTAGCTTTCGACCAGTTCCATTGTGCCTTTTCGGATAATTTTGTCAGATGGCATTCGGATTAAATCCTCGTGTAAATTTACGCCATTAGTGTATTGAACACAGTGGTCCGGCCATAATTTTTGAGTGACTTCAATCGTTTCGCCTTGTATATTCAAAGACAATTTCTTTTTTGAAAAGTTATTTTCGCGATATGTTGAAGCAAAAGACATGTGGTTATGAGGATGATAATCCTGAGACACAAAAGTATGCATATCTCTGTAAAAGAAACGAAGCAAGTTAATTGGACCTATAGTAATGTCCGCATCATCGACCGCAAGCGAGCCTCCTTTGCAAAAGTCATATTGAACGTCAATTACACCAATCGCGAATTTTCGTGCATTACGACGTTCGGATTTCGTCGTAGGCTTACATGAAACAACATACTCAATTTCGTTTATATTCACAGTCTTATTGCAGTCGGATTCAAACCGAATCGTAATAGGATGGTCAATAGGAATGATTTGAGCACTGGATTGAATACCCATTTTAGAGAGAGAGAGAGAAGTAGAGAATCAAGAATTTAACTTTGTATTATTTGGTTGTTGATGTGTGTAATACCACCACCGTAAAGTATTTCAATTTTATTCGGTTTGAAAGTAACGGAACTTCAATTAGGCTACCGTACTATTAACCCGTAGGCTCGCTGATTTGAATGTTTTGCGGTGCAATTCGGAATAGCCGTATGTGTTCAACCCCTCCATGTGTTTTTTCGTTCCATATCCCTTGTTTTTTAATAAACCGTACCGTTCATCCAGTTCAGGATATTGCTGACAAATATCCCGAATGTATTCGTCTCGCGCCACTTTTGCCAATATTGATGCAGCAGCAATACTACAGTATGTCCCATCGCCTTTCTCAACCGTTTCACTCGGATATTCCACAATTGATTCCGACTCTTGGCTAAATACACGATACGGCGCAAAATCGTTGCCATCGACCAATAGAAACGTGTTGTCCTTGTTCAAATGTGGATTCGCTGCCAAAATCTGCCGGCAACAATCATGCATTCCGCGAAACACCGATTGACGAATATTGATTTCGTCGATGACCGATGCTTCCACATAACTGATTGCCCACGCATATGCATACTGTTTTATATGGTCGCTCACTTGCTTAATTTTCTTCTCTGATGTGAAACGCTTGCTGTCCTTCATCCATTCATACTTAAATAGCGTTTCTGAATCTTCTTTAGGCAGAATTACAGCTGCTACATATAAACGCCCAAACATGGGACCTCGCCCAGCTTCATCGATTCCGACCTCGTATTTATATTCATCTTGATGTCTGAGTTTCAACATATTGTTTGTGTTATCTGTTATCTGGTTATACGTTTATACAGTTTTAACAATGCTATATAGTGAAGCCGTTCAATTTCATCTCAATTTTCCTTGCATAAGGTATATCCCCGCACATTATAAATATGAAAATAGATATGAAAGCGGCAAGTATAGTGTTGGTCGTGTTCATATTGGTAATCGTGATTTATTTCTTGATACCTGATGCTCCGCCTGCACCATGCACGAAATCTTGTACAGTCGAAGGATTCAATAATCTCAATGCAAATTACGCAACATTAGGCTCTGGCATAAAACAGGTGTATGACACCATATATATTGAACAAGCTACCGGCAATCTTCTCGACATCACCGTATCTGGTCCAAGCCCTGGTCCAAGCCCCGGCCCCAGCCCTGAACCCGGTCCAAGTCCTGGTCCCGGTCCAAGCCCCGGTCCAAGCCCCGGCCCTGCATCTGATAATTTAGTCATCAATGGTGTATTTGGACGAAACGGTGGTAATTCGGTAGCTACAACGAATTATACTGTCAGAGGCACAACGGTATCCAATACAAAAACAGATGCGTCAATTTCCAGTTCATACACAACATACAATATTGTATCGAACGACAAAATCCAAGTGTTTGCTCTTCCGTGGGACAAAGAAACATATTTAGCGGTGTTCGATTTGAGTGTTTCTCCTCCAAAAGTTGCGAATATCATGTATATTCCCGATGATGGTTCGCTTGTGAAACAACAAAGTGTCAATTATTCATTGACTCTCAACACAATCAATGTTCCCACCGACGATAATGACGACAAACTCATCACAATGAACCTGTATTCCTCTTCGCGCAAGCTATACCAAGTCTGCCACAACGTTTTCTTCGACATTCGCAATGGAAGTCTTATCATGGTTCTCGACCGCGGAATTAACGTATATGAACGGACAGCTCAAGACACATGCGGGACACCTACCCCGTATTACGTTCCCGGGTCGTATTCCAGAGATACGAGGTACTCGCCTACAACCGAAACTATAGCCGATGTTGGTTTGTGTGCATGGATTGCTAACGCCGAAGACATATTAACAATTTACATCTCCAACCACAAACTCACGCTGGTTGCGGCTTTCTGCAAAGAACCAAATAAAACGCAATACACACTAATAAACTGTGTTCGGTTCTTAAACAATGGGTCTCGCGATGATGGCACTACAACTGGTGCGTCATCCGGAAGCTTCAATTCCGGTAGCTACGGAATCGCATTCGCAGGACAAGGTGGGTATAATCAAATGGACCCGTATGGCAACCCGTATGGAAATAACATTGCTTCATGGATGAACTATTGGGACAATATAACCGGTGGAGATTTGTACAATACCATCAATAGCTCGAACTATATGCTCAAATCCCAATATGTTCCTCCCACATGTGCAAATTGCCCAAGTTGCAACGGGAACGGAGTATGTTTGAACTGCGGAGGAAACGGCGGAAGCGGAACTTTAGTTAGAAACTCAAGAACTCCTTCCGGACAGCCAGTACAAACTCCGGTCGAGTCAATTACATCTCTATTGCGCGATACAGGTAGTGGTATGCGCGAATTGTTAAAAGAAACAGGCAGCGGACTCAAAGAAATGGTGAAAGATACGGGTAGCGGACTTAAAAGTATGACCGAAGAAACAGGCAGCGGTATCAAAGAATTAGTGAAAGGAGGCGCTGGTGCCGCAGACAGCTTAGTACGAGATACGGCAAGCGGAACTGTCGATTTTGCCAAAGATACCGCAAAGGGCGCTTTCGGTGCAGCGGCATACACTACTCAAGGAGCTGTTGGATTAGGCAAAGACACGGTGAAAGGAACCATCGACTTGGGCAAAGACACTTTGAAAGAAACCGTTGGTTTAGGCAAAGATGTGGTGAAAGGAACTCTTGGTTTAGGCAAAGAAATTGTTGGTGGAACAGCGGACTTAACAAAGAAAGCTTTAGGCGGTGCTTATAATTTAGCCAAAGACATTGGTCGCGAAGCAAAAAACATAACATATGATGTCGCACGAACCGCTGGTTCAGGAATCAGCCATTTAGAACGCGACATGCATGCATTTGGTGGGCCGGTTAATGTGAATGGGCAATCATATTCCGGTTCTGGTCAAACCGCAGGTGGTCAGGGACAAATCGCAGGTGGTCAGGGACAAATCGCAGGTGGTCAAGGACAAAATGCTTCTGGTCAAAATCGTCTGTTGCCAGGTTCTGACCCTATGTCTTATTTTGGCAAGATGTCGAATTATGAAACATCGGATTTTATTCCGGTGACAACGGATTTTAGTGCGTTTAGAAAATGAGTATTTTACCAGGGAAAATGAATAAGTATATATTTGCAATAAATAATTTAGGGGAAGAGTGTGCATTTAGGTAATGGACACTCTTTTGAATTTGAATGAAATATTGAATCGAGAACATATTACAGATGAAATAACAAAGATTCTTGCCATGTTTGATGAAAATGTTCATAATGTTCAATTCAAGAAAGGCATTTATATTCAAGGCTCTCCCGGTTCTGGAAAAACACAGTTCGTTTTGAATCTGTTGAAAAAACTCGATTTCGATGTCGTGAAATACGACGCGGGAGATGTGAGAAACAAATCGTTGATTGATACAATTACCAGTAATAATGTCAGTAAAACTAATGTGTTAAATATGATGAAACGCGTGAAACGCCGAATAGCGATTGTAATGGATGAAATAGATGGCATGAATAGTGGTGATAAAGGCGGAATCACCTCACTCATAAAACTCATTCGTCAAAAACGCACCAAAAAACAAAAAACCGAAAGTATTACGATTAATCCGATTATTTGTATTGGAAACTATTTCGTCGATAAAAAAATCAAAGAATTAATGAAAGTGTGTCATGTATTTGAACTCCAGTCGCCGAATGAAACGCAAATGACCACGCTCATAAACCAGATTATTCCGGAATGTCCGCATATTGATGATATTTTGGGTTATGTGCAGTCGGATTTGCGAAAACTGAATTTCATACACAAAATATTCTCCAAAAAACCCGAATTATTGACAAAAGAGAATATACAAACCATTTTCCGGACAAAATCATACAATCACGACGCTAAAACCATAGTTAAAAAATTGTTCGAAAAATCGTCTTCCATGGAAGACCACGCAACCTACATGAATGAGACTGACCGCACAACGGTTGCTCTATTGTGGCACGAAAATGTTATTGATATGTTAAAAAAAATGCCAAAGGAAAAAACCGTTCCATTCTATCTCAGCGTGTTAGACAATATTTGTTATGCGGATTATATTGACAGAATCACATTTCAAAACCAAATATGGATATTCAACGAAATGAGTAGTCTGATGAAAACATTTGGAAATAATCGGCTGTTTCACGAGTTTCTGAAAACAGAATTCGGGAGAGAAGGTGCAACTTTAGATGACGTCAGATTCACCAAAGTGCTCACCAAATACTCTACCGAATACAACAATCTTATGTTTGTGTTTGCTCTTGTACAAGAAATGGAAATGGACCGCAAAGATATGATTGCCTTTTTCCAAGAAATGCGACTCTTTTTCGGCGAGGATTTCTACAACAAAACGGAAAAAATGGCCGAAGCGGAAAAATTGTTTGAAGATACAAATATCAGTAAGTTAGATATTCGGCGTGTTTATAGATACCTCGACAAAACGGTCAAACGCGATACAGAAGCTTCTGCAATTGAAGACGAGTATGAGGTGTTTGATGACGAATAATAAATCGCATCACTATATACATGTCTATTATCATCGATTCTGATATTTGCGAAGTCCTCCATAATGTTAAACCCGACATGACATCGGAAGAATTGAACGATTTAGTGAAAAATATTCTCTGTATTGTGAATGATGGCAAAATCGACTATAAAGATATTCCGCATTTGATTTGTGTAATTGAAAACATGTACTCCATTGTCAATAATTCCACATTTGACTCCGAACAAAACCGCATAGAACTCACCGAAAAAACTGTCAAACTCATTTTTCACATTTTAGTCGAAAAAGATAAGATACCTGTTTCGGCCGAGAGAAAAAACGATTTTTTGGTTGAAACCGACAACATCATACATTCATGCATGAAACTCTTGGCTCTCAACGGAGGACAGTCAATGCCTGTCAAATACTCACCCAATTCCACCACCACCACCGAACATAAAACAGAACATATATTTGAAAAAATACACCGCATGTTTTGCTGCCGTTAGTCCGACAAATTATATCTATTTAATCACGAACGCTTTACCCGCGGAATACGCAGATGTGCCAATCGAATTCGTTGCACACACAGCAATCGTATATGAACCTACCGCCATATTATCTATGGAAATAGGAAGTGTTGTTCCAACATTCGCTGTTGTAACATCTCCAGTCGCATTTGTTATAGAATACGTGTATCCTGTGATGGCTGAACCATTTGCCGCCGGAATCGAGAAATTAACAGTAACCTTTTTAGCAGCTACTGTAGCAGAACCCAATACTGGAACACCCGGAGCAGAATATGCAATCATGAATGCTTTCACCGCTGACGACCAAGCAGAATAACCTATATACGAATATGCCGCAATCTTGAAAGTAGTAATACTAACATTGTTTGGCAATTGTGTCGCAGTGTATGTATTTGCAACGCCTTCCACCGGAATCAAATCAACCACGGTGGCACCATCATCTAACGAATACGAATATTTAAGAACTCCCACGCCTCGTGCAAGTGATGGTGTTATTGTTATGATTGCATTTCCGCTACCAGTGTTTATGGTGTTGGTTGTTTTTATCACAGGAGTAGTCGGAGGCAACAATATAGCAGTAACCGGTTTTGTTGGAGCGGAACCCACTGACATGCCAGCCAAATTCGTAGAAGCAAGACTCACTATGTAATTTTTATTGGGAGCAACAAACATACGCATTGGGGATGTGGTTAAACCGGCATCCACGTACGGGTTCTTCACAGTGGAACCCATTAAATTCAAACTGTATTTGTATGATAATATAGGGGTCAATGGCGACGTTTTTGAATCAACATACGCGGTTTCAATCACATAGGCAACCGCGGATGCGTCCGAAATATACTGGACATTAGTTTCAGACGTGTATAATGGCACAGTTGCACCCGGGGTTGTCAATGGGTTGCACGATGCGTCAAACATCGGCGTTCCCATATAACATAGCTGACCTCCACTCAAGTCCAAATAGTATGTTTTTATGCCAGCAGCAACATTGCCTGGAACTGCTGGTGGTAGAAATACACTTGACGACGGTTTTGATGGAGCGGACGCGAGACTAATTCCCATAGAATTCACTGCGTACAATTTAAACGAATACATAACGTTATTGGACAAATCGCGGATTTGGAACGGCGATGTTGTGCCCGATATGTCATACAACACCGTGTCTGCCGTTCCAATACTATATTTATAACTGGTAATTGGCGCACCGTTATCCACAGTTGGACCAATCGCAACCGTAGCTACACCCAATTCATTGAAAGTTTGCGACGTTATTACGAGTTTATTTGGAACAGCTGCCGGTGTGCAATTGCCAATCGGGAGAGACCAATCCGACAACCCATTCTCATTCACAATTTGTATTTGCGGAGTATATACTGTTCCATTATTCAGTTTCTGGATTGCGACTGCGCTCACGTCCGTTCCGAACAATTTCACGTATGATAACCCGCCATCAACCGAACCATTTATTTGTTTCACCGTGCCATTTTTCGCCTGGAAATTGAAATTCAAGGTTATCTGCTTATTGCCCGGAACCAAACTCGTGACTATAGGAATTTGCGGTGTTCCCACAATAATACTGCGCAAATTGCTGATTGGGGAAATACCCGCTTTATTTACAGCGCGAATCGTTATATTTGCAGTTGTCTTATTAGTTAAATTCGATATCACATATGGCATCTCTATACCACTGAAATCCACATACGCAGCTCCAGTTGAATACTGATACTTTGTGATTGGAGCACCATACGCTATACACGTGTAATATAAATACACACATTTATCTCCCGACAACAATTGTGTTATTACCGGAGCTTCCGGAACGGCATACGGAACAAAAGATTCACTTGTGTTCGATGCTACAGAAATTCCCGCACTATTTGTCGCACGAATATCCATTACATAATTCGCGGAGTTGTCCAATGAATAAATCGTAAGCGGGGAACTCAATTGCAACGCCGTCTGATATTCACCTCCATTTAACGAATACGAATACTTTGTAATAGCCGAACCATTGTTTTCAGGAACAGTGAAATTCACAATACACTTCTTATCTCCCGGAATTACACTATTTATAACCGGTGCATTTGGGGGTTTGCATGGTATTACCGCAGCAGAGAGAGCAGACGAATCGCTCGTTCCACCTGAACCCACAATACGAATTTTCACATTGTATGAATCACCGTTCGTCAAATTCGGTATTGTGAAACTGTCCGTCATATATGATGTCATATTGGCAGACGCATCAACCAATACCCAACTCACGCCCACGTCCAAACTGTATTCATATGCCGACAAAATAGACCCTTGCATGTCCGGCAATTTCAAATGCACAATTGCACTTCTGTCCCCTGGAGCAACACTCAAAATAGTCGGCACACCCGGTGTTGTGTAGGTTAGAACCGGTGTAGATGGTGTTGAACTCGTCGATTCTCCCGCCAAATTGAGGGCGGTCATGCGCACACTATACAACACCTCGTTTTCAAGCCCGTTAATAACGTATGCCCCACTACTAACACCGCTCACATCCACAAACGCCGCATTGTTTAAACTGTATCTGTATCCTGTGATACTGCGTCCATTCGATGCGCCATCACTGAAAGAAACCGTGATTTGGCCATCTCCCGGAATAACAGATGTGATTGTGGGACTGTCTGGAACAGTATATGGAATAAATGAGTTCGATGCTGTGCTCGGGAGAGAATTTCCAGTTTCTGCTACGGCAATCATTTGCACAGTGTATGTTTGCCCGTTGGTGAGTCCAGTTATAGTGTATTGATTATTTTTCGCCGGAGCATACGAATAAGTTGTTCCGTCAATCGAGTACTTGTATCCAATCACATTCATTCCATTCGTGTTTCCAGGAACATAGGTGATAATAACACTCTCATTTCCAGGTTCGATTACATCAAACGTGGGGGCATCCGGGAGAGTAGCAAAAGGAACAAATGTCGTTGGTGAAGAATATGCCGACTGGAATACACCTTTGTCATTGTACGCGACTGTCGAAACAACCACACTTGCACTCGCATCGTTCGTTAGTTGTCGAATAATGAACGGAGAAACTGCCGACCAATGAACCGTGGTCTCGCCATTTACCTTGTATCTGTATCCCAAGAAAGACAGACCGTTCAAGTTGTTGTTTGACATAGACACTTCTGCGATTGTGTTTCCGGGAGAGACGGTGGATACAGTTGGAACATCTGGAAGAGTAGTTACTGGTGATAACGTCGCAGAATTGGCCGAATATAACGATTGGAATGCACCATCTTCGTTTTGACCTACCACACTGACGGTAATAGTATATGTATTACCATTTGTCAAACTGCGAACCGCAAATGTCTGACTGTCGGCCCAATGCTCTGTTGCACCTCCATTGATTTTATATTTATATCCTAACACAGTCATTCCTTTCATGTCGCCGTTCGATACAGACACAGTTCCTTCTTCATATCCTGAAGTTGAACCGGTTATTAATGGAGCATCCGGGAGAGTTAATACAGGAGTCAAAGAGGCCGCGTCCGAATACGCAGATTGGAATGCACCATTCACGTTGGCACCTACCACACTTACCTTGATGGAATACGTGGTGCCATTCGTTAATCCCGAAATCTCAATTGCCGACGCATCCGCCCAATATTCCGTCGTTCCATTATCGATTTTGTATTTGTATCCCATTATCGACATACCATACATATTGTTTGGACTCACTATCACCGTGCCCATCTTGTAATCCGGGACCACACTAACTATCGACGGTGCAGCTGGCAATGTTAAAACGGGAGTAATCGATGCGATGGACGTAGAATATGCAGATTGGAATGAACCGTTTGCATTCTGACCAACCACACTTACTTTGATGGAATACGTTGTGCCATTCGTTAAACCCGAAATCTCGATTGCCGACGCATCCGCCCAATATTCCGTTGCTCCATTATCGATTTTGTATTTGTATCCCATTATCGTCATACCATACATATTGTTTGGACTCACTATCACCGTGCCCATTTTGTAATCCGACGATGAACTCACAATCGAAGGGGCAGCCGGCAATGTTAAAACCGGAGTGATAGACGCTGCTGTGGCAGAGTAAGCAGATTGGAACGTGCCATTCTGGTTTGTTCCCACGACACTTGTCGTAATCGAATATGTTGTACCATTTGTAAGCCCGTCGATAATAATCGTGGAATTGTCCGCCCAATATTCAGTTGCACCACCGTTTATCTTGTATTTGTATCCAATGATAGTCATGCCATACATATTGTTCGGAGATACTACGATGGTTCCCATCTCATAATCCGATGTAGCACTCACAATTGATGGTGCTGCAGGAAGCGTAATTACTGGAGATAACGTCGCTCCGGCCGAATATGCAGATTGCATCACACCGGTTGAAGTGTTGGTTAATGTGCTTACCGTTATCGTGTATGTTGTTCCATTCGTTAAACCGGTTATGGAAATGGGAGAGGATGAAGCGGAATATTCAGTCGCACCGCCGTCGATTTTATATTTGTATCCCAAAAATGTGCCGCCGTTATATGCACCATTCGTAACAGACACTGTTCCAGATGCATACCCAGAAGTTGAAGACGAAATCGTTGGCGCAGCTGGAGTCCCTACTGGAGTTCTGGTTATAGTATTGCTTGCTCCAGAATCTCCGAATTCCGTCGTTGCTTTAATACACACCGCATATGATGTTCCATTTGTTAAACCTGTTATTGTCATGTTGTTTGACGCATCCAACGTACCCAAGACATACGCACCGCTATTGAGAGAATATGAATATGTTAAAGTCGTTGCGTTGTATGCGTTTGCAGGAATCACCGCGAGTTTCAGAGTTTGGCTGGAGGGCATCGTTATATCCGAAATATATGGTGTGGATGGAAGAGCATACGGCTTCCCCGCGGTAGAAGCACTCGACGCAACAGAATCTCCACCCGCATTAAACGCCTTGAGTATAAACGAATAAGATGTGTTGTTGGTGAGACCCGTTATAATCAATGGAGAAGACGTGCCTGGAGCAACCGTGTATGTGCTACCCCCATCCGCCGAATATTTGTATCCTAAAATAGAAGGTCCGGTGTTTGTGCCATTTGTGAAAGTAATTGATGCTGTGGAATTTCCAAATGCCACCGCCGTAATCGTAGGAGCACCTGGAGCAGCCGGAGCCGGATAAGGCATGATGGCCGAAGACGTCGCGGAAGCACCCGACAAGCCAGCGGAAGTCGATACCTTAATTGCAACCGTGTAATTCGTTCCATTTGTTAATCCAGATATGGATATTTGACTCGAACTAAACGAACTTGCACTTGTATATGCTCCGCCATTGAGAGAATACTGCGCGGCCGTTATCGGCAACCCGTATAATGCCGCGGAATAATTTACGACTATACCCGAATCTGTCCCGACTACACTTGTAATTGTGGGTGTTCCGGGAACATCATACGGAATAAATGACTCGGATGCAGCAGAAGCGGCAGAACCGCCGTATGAATTAAACTGTTTCAAATATACAACATAGGTCGTTCCTGCAGTCAAACCCGTGATTGTGATTGGACTGGTTGTTCCACTCGCGTCTGTCCATGTGCTGCCGTCGGTGGAATACTGGTATTTTGTAATTGCATTCCCTTGAAGGTTCCCGGTTGTAAATGCAATGGAAACCGATTTGCTTCCTGCGGTGGCAGAAGTAATTGTGGGTGATGGAGGGGGGATGTATGTGACCACATTGAAACTGGCATCCGTTGTATCCACAATAGTGAAACTGGACGAGGTCGCTGGCATAACAACGGAATTAAACGCGAATGTGTATGTATTTGCATCTGGGACAAACGTGCTTAACAAATTATTATTTGCATCATACATATTGTATTTTCTGCCTTTCACAGCCATCTTATGTTGATAAGTGGTAGTCAGAGTCATATTGGTGCTCACGCCAGGTGTCAATGCGGATGGAGACATCACAATTTGCGATGCCACGTCAATCGGCGCGAAACTGCAATACGTACTAAACAAAGACATGTTGTACCCAGACGCAATTGTCGCGGTTTGCGAATTCGTGGATGGAGTCCCATACCACTTATTATTGTTATTTTCACCCCATGTTATAATGCGATTGTCGCTCGTGATTGCAACATAACCAGCCTGTGTATCAAACAAATGAACCACATTCGTTAATTGAGATTGTATTGCTTGAGTAGCAGGCCAGCCGCCATTGTTTGCGCCCCATACGGCAACCGTGCCATCGCTTTTAAGCGCAGCAATAGACCCTCCAGATGAACACAGTTTAATTACTCCACTACTGACACTTATTCCACTCTTAATGCCGTTATTCGTGTCCGTGGTTGAACCGCCAAACCGAGTATCTCCACCGCACACCACACCGCCGTTGCGGATGTATGCCCATGCAGTCGTATCTCCTACGCAAACTTGGGACACATTTGTCGTTATACTGCTGTTGCTCGTGTTCAACATGGAACTATCGCTAAACATCACATAGGCTTCATAACTGCTGCTCTGTGGAACAACTCGCACAATGTTTATTCCGGCTGGAACGGTATAAATGGCTGTTGCACCTCCAGATAAACGATACAACACGCGAGTGGATGATTTATATGCTAAAGCTCCATAGTCGGTCGAATACATCTCTGTGATTCCCGAAATGCCAAATGTTGAGCTCGTGATGTATCCAGTGCTGCCAAATACAACAAACGTTCCATCTGATTTTAGAACAATAAACCCGAATGCGTTGTTTCCGTACCCGCCGTAAATTTTACTGCATCCACTGGTCAAAAGAGACAGTGCTGTGGATAAATTCGTCCATCCATTTATTTGACCCCAACATTCAACCGACCCGTTCGATTTGAGAATTGCCGTCGCAGAACCATTGTAGCATGTTGCTACATCTACTACACCGGTCATTGTTGCAGGTGGAATTCTGTTTGATGTATTCGATGTATTCACACTCGTGCCATCTGTGTGATACCCCCAACAATACGCAGTTCCATCTGTTTTAAGCGCAGTGAAATACACACCGTTTGTGAAAACTTTACTTACCCCACTTGCTAAATTGGCGGAAACGCCAGATACATCGGCACCACCTTTGCTTGACCCCCAACACACTAATTGCCCGGATGAAGTAAGCGCAGCATATGCATACGGCACGGAAGACGAGCATGTGTAGTATAAATTCACCACATTGCTTATACTGGCAGGTGGGTTGATGAGTGTTGCAGCTGCGGGCAAACTACATCCTATCATGGTTCCAATAAATGACGAATATTTAGCAGCCGTTATGGTTCCGCCTCCCAATGGTAAATCAATGGGTGGATTCCATGAGTTGTGAGGGCCAAATGAATTCGATGCATAGAAAAAAGAGTATTTGTAGTCTGTGATTTGTGGTGTGAAATAAATTCCCACTAAATCAACATTGTCGCTTTCCATCACGAAATCGCCATCGTCGCCAGTAATGTTGAGCGAAGCGCGAATGTCAATGCCAATATCGGATTCCATTTTTTGGATAACATACCGCCAATTCGGATTACTCCACAAGAAGCAAGCCAATAAATCGATGGTTTCGACCCCCCTTTCAACGTGCAACCATGAGAATAAATCCACAACAGGAGCCCATGAAGACAATGTCGGGTCTGTTGTTTCAACGTCAATGATGTCGGCGCCTTCCATGCAATCCAACAGCTTGATGCTGGGGTTTGCATAATTGTGCTGAGCAATACAAACACTATCGTACGGTTTGGTTATCATACTCTTCAGTTCATCAAACGTGGTAGTCAAATACTCGAATGTAATCACATCAACACCAGGCAATGTGCAGTCAGTAAGATATTCAATATCTGCAACTCGCGAGTCAATTAATAATAACTTACTCATCGAAAACACAATATATATGGTATTGCCACAAATACGAAAATACAAATATTTTATTTAGGTCATTACCAACATAAATACATAATATAAACTTCAATCATATATGGGTAAAAAGAAACCATCACAACAACATTCCTCTCACCCTGGACAAAAATATAGACCATTTGTCAGTATATGCACACCCACATTCAACCGCAGACCATTTATACCTATTATGTTCCAGTGTTTCCTGAACCAAACATATCCACACGACCGCATGGAATGGATTATCGTGGATGATGGCACCGACCCGATTGAAGACCTCGTGAATGCATCCGGAATCAAACAAATCAAATATTTTCGGGAGAGCAAGAAAATGCCATTAGGAGAGAAACGCAATTTTATGCACAGCAAATCCAAGGGAAGTATCATTGTATATATGGACGACGATGATTATTACCCGCCAGAACGCGTTGAACATGCCGTAGATACACTCATGGCCAACAAACAAGCATTATGTGCAGGGTCGAGCGAGATGTATTTGTATTTCAAGCACATTGGAAAAATGGTTCAGTTTGGCCCGTATGGCCCCAATCACGCTACCGCAGGCACGTTCGCGTTCAAGAGCCGGTTGTTAGATGAAACCAAATACGATAACACAGCTGCGTTGGCAGAAGAGAAATCGTTTCTGAAAGATTACACTGTTCCATTTGTGCAATTGGACCCGATGAAAACGATATTGGTTTTTTCGCACAATCATAACACGTTCGACAAACGCAAGCTGTTAGATGCTCCGTCGCCGTTCATCCGTGAAAGCACCAAAACAGTAGATATGTTTATTCGTAATCCGGGAGAGGCCGACATCAAAAAGTTTTTTATGGAGGATATTGACGACCAATTGGAAAAGTATGCACCCGGTTCTCCTGAGAATAAACCCGATGTTATGGAACAAGTCAATGCAGTGTATGATAAACTCAAAATGGCAGCAACAGCTAAACATCCAGTCAATCCTTCCGAAACAGACGGTAAAATGGCGTATATAACGATGCAAAAAGATGGAGGTGAAATTATCGCTTTATCACAAGAGCAGGTTTTGAATATATTGCGTCAGCAACATATGGAAATTGAACGGCTAAAGGCCGAAGTTGCGCAATTGAAATTGACGGGCGAACATTGATTTACTTACATTAACTAATTTGGCTCACACACAGCTGAGTGTTGATTTGATGATTAATTCGGCATCGGTTCTGTTCATAACATCTTCGCGAAACATAAATGCGAACCGCGGCATATTGTCGGAACTTTCTATCCGCATGAATACAAACACGTTGTCTCCAGCTATATTGTATATTAAATTAAATCGCGATGGAATAGTTTTTTTATGTGTTAGGTTTTTTGGTATGTTGTACTTGTTATCTATGGGCGGAAAATAATCAATCAAATTGCCATATGACGAAAGAAACCGGGTGTGCGAAAGAATACGGTCTTGTAAATCGCGCAGATTCACGATATCGCCATTATCGTATGATACTACTATATCGCTTGCTTCAGTTGTATAGGATTCTATACCCATATAGCTCCTCAAGAGAGGGCGAAATATAGAGGATGTGTCGTTGTATATTACGGATACTTCGCCTCGTGTGAATCTATCGTTATTATTCATTGTTGTATTTGTATTTTCTGGGTTTATTAAATTGTTTTAGTTCAATTTTATTATACAGTATCCATATCCCGATTAGACTGATTGCTGTTTATAAAATTCGTCATACGCGTCTTTCAGGTTATTGGGAAACACGAACTTGTATAGTAGATACATTATGCCGAATATACACGCAATGTTCATTACGAACATACCTCCAACAATTTGTGGTGTTGTAGGTATTGAACTGCTCACTTTAGCGAATAACGCAATAAAACTGAAAATTACACTTGCACAGAGAAGTAGAATTACACCATAATGCATGAAAAATTGCATGTATGGGTTGCCTTCACCTGGCGGAGGATTCATTTTGAATGAAACAAAGATACTATTCACCGCTATTTTGATGTTTCCGAATTCTTCAACAGGAAGAACCAAAAACATAAAATACACAATAATCATGATTGCCAAAATCGAACCAAATTGAAACGATATCAATGTTGCGATAACAATAATCAACATGTAAAATAAAGAAACATACGGGGATATTGGATTGTATTTTTTCGGCAAAGCTGAAACCAACGAGGATGCTGTACAAAGAATGCAAAAAATCAGTATTACATACCAAATTTGCGATTGATTGGTGTCAGAATCGCCCATCAAAGACTTGATACTGTTCTGCGAATTCATTATCTTACTCATACCACCACTAAATGACGTAACCACAATTAAATACAAAATCATGAAAAACACAGTTGGCATTTTTTCCAAATTCATCAACAATGATTCAAACCGCTTAGCAGCCGCATCCACTACTCCACCCACAAACGAACTACTACCCATTGCACCAAGTACATTATTTGGTAGCATGTTCGCACCGCCGACATCTTCCGTATCATCCATTCTTAACCCCATTTTCATTCTTCCAAACAAATGAAGAATCATCAACGGCCCAGCTAACCCATGCCGAACCAATTCAAACACTGTATCTGTCATAGTAGTTTTAAGAATGCCAGAAACATTTGTATCGCTTTTTCTCACAGCCAAACCATACCACAGATTGAGTGTTATCATAAACGCAACAAACGTTCCGACGATGCTATTCATACCTTCAATCGAAGCATCAATCGCATTACGGTATTTGTCTTTGTTTTGTTCCCCATGGTCAAACAATTCAAATAACACGGCCGCGAAACAAATGCCGAACCCGTCGCTTATGTATGACACCAAATTCGGTAAAAGGAATACAATTTGAACAACAAACACAATTATCATGAGTAAAAACGCAAAAATAACCGCGCCAGCGTCGGGTTCTTTCACATCGGTAGTTGCAATCGCGCTCAAAACATATTTGATAAACCAATTCACTTGGTCGATTATTTTGTTGTAAAGACGACTAAATGCCCATTTCACCGGATGGTCTGTGAGCAAAACTGAATGGTGTGGGAAATATCCATCCGTGTTTTCCCATTCGGGTATTTCGTCCTTTTTCTTTTCTTCTTCTACTCGCGCTTGCTCTACAGCTGGCTTATTCTCATGTTCTGGGGTATCCTGATTAAAATAATCTTCGTTCGATTCAAACCCTTCTTTCGATAAAGCGGGTTTTGGGGGGTCGACCACCTCTCCATTCGGAAGTTGAATATTTTTATAATTGAAATCTCTGCCCATTTCGGTTTCATTTGCATTATTTATCGCCGCCCTAAATGCAGATTTCATTGAGGCTCTGCGCTTTTTCTTTTTCCAAGATGTGTTTTTCTCGTGAGCTTGCATTTACTGTATTATGGCAATATTTATACTTCCTAATCTATATCGAACCGACAGTAATATCACCCGCAGGGCTTTTATTACAAACATACCGGCTGAATTTGCGTAGCAAATACAGTCTTAAATATAATCCATCATGTCTATCAATTAACGTGCATACAACATGCCACATTGACCACCCACAATTGACATAACATTGTATCGCTCTTCAAACAGTCGCAAATTGAATGTGTATTCGAACAAACGCCAATTCTGTTTCTGGACACCTATCGCATTCCCATTCCCATCACACAAAATCTTGAAATCCGAATTCACAGCATCCACTGTGGGAACAATCGTCGTGAATTCCAATTCAACCGTGTTAAACCGCGACATATTCATCGCGCCCGATGGCTGATACTCGAATGGGTCCGTATTCAAACAAAAGTTATAACAATATAGTCCCGGTGTAGCAAAAGATTTGGTCCGCACGTACTTCTCCAGATAATTGTATATACCCGAATCCATAGTGTTCTCTCTATATTCACCCCCCAACACAACGGCCAACGTCTGCATTATCTCCCGAATATTGTTCGCCTGAAACGCCCCCGTCGTGAAAATGCCCGTATTCACGCCATCCGGTTGAGATAATGGACCCACCAAGGACCGAGTGATTCCAGTTTCTTTATCCGTTATATTGACTAAATCGGTCGGAGCTAAATCGATGTCTTGTGGAACTATATCCATGTATGGCCAATTCGTGTAATTCGACCACTCATTACGCATATTCACATCATTCCGCTGAAAATACCACATCCAACTACTCACCAACCCCGTTGTTGGTATTTGGACTTTACTACTTCCCGTTATGTTGTCAAACTGATACTCATACACATCCTTCACCAAATATACCTGGTCTTCCATAGCAAATGCAGTCCTCTCATCTTGCGTCAAAAAACAATACGTCGCCATCAAATGCACATCTGCATTCCATACGGATGTTTTGTTCTCATAATTTTCTATATCCAACATCGCCGACGGCGGCGACTGCAAAAAACGATACATCTGAAACTGCTCTTTGTTGAAATCGGGCTGCACCAGGGGGTAATTGTTCTCCACGTCAAATACATCGCGCACTTGAAACATTTCTTGTATAGACCGCAACGTCACATTAATCTGCAATTGACTATATTGCACGGCTACAATTGGGAAAGCACAGCGACTGTCGAGCCCAAACCACGAGCCAACTGGAACATAAATCATCCGGCTGCGAAACGATGGTTCGGCGGTCGTAGTGTCGTTGATGTAATACGCAGATGGATAACTGTTTAATCTGCCATGCGCATTCGCAAAGTCATACACTTCGGGTATATTCCCGGTCATCTCGTTAAATAGCCGTTTCTTCTCCGCCGTGAAATCGCGGTCCACCATTGCCGACAGATATGCACCGCTGTATTTCTGTAATGTCATTCCACCACACGTGATGACAACCTCTTTGATTATATTTGCTCCTAAATTCCGAATCCATCTGAATTCATACGGTGCCCAATTGTCGCCGGTTTTCAAACAAGGATGGTAGATTGGACTCCAAATATCTGGCAACCGGATTGCGAGATATGTATCCATAAGGAGGTCCGCATATCTGGGAATTTTGAATTGGAATGTAGATTCTTCCGTAAGTCGGAGTGTTCGCAATCCTTCGTAATCAATACGAAATTTTTGCAGACCAAAATTAGTGTATTTAGAATAAACCACCTTAAAGAATGTTTTAGTTGGTTGTCCAGTTAATATTAAATTTGCACTTCCGGTGGCAGCAATATTGAGCAATCCTCCCGCCATTTGATATATCAAACCATGATATTGAAACCGAGAAAACGCAATCCCATAAAAAACAAAGATATATTGTAAAGATATATGCTCCCGCCTAAAATAAACAATAAAATTATTCTTATCATCATCGGGCTACTGTGTGTAATTATCGCATCTTTATTCATAAATACACCAGTATTAGAGGGCGCAACTGACTACGAAACCAAATTCGACGAAGACGCCGATGAACTCGCCGCGAAAAACAAACCCGCTGATAATCAACCTCCAGAAGAAAAACAAAAGCCGGACCCATCCCTTTCCAACATGAATAACCCCGACAATCTGCCTTTGCGCGAATTTTTCCTCATGGCCTCCTACGACAGCACATATGACGGCAAATCATGTTCCATCGAAACTCTCGCAGATGTAATGTATTCCGGATGCAGATTCATCGACCTTAACCTTTTCATGGGAACCAACGAAAAACGGCTATTTGTCGGACCCACTAAAGACATCAACGCGACGACCGCCGATTTAAAACTTAAACTCGCCGATGTTCTGGCATACATAGACCAATACGCTTTCACAGTGGATAACAAAGCCAAGGCTCGCGCCGAAATCCCCCTAAATGAACGGACCATACCCGGAATCAACAAACCCGCTGAAAATGCACCATCAATGGACAAGAACTACACTGAATATCCTCTTTTTCTCAATTTCCGAATACAACAAACCTCTCCCGAAACCGATATTTTAACCGTTCTTTACAACGATTATTTAGCCGGTGAAAAAGGACTTTTATCACTTAAACACCGAATGGTTTCGGGAGAGACCGCTACACAAGTGAATAGTAGCACTCCACTCCGAGAACTACGCCGCAAAATAGTGATTTGCATAGATATTGACAACGTGCTAAAGAATTATACTCCCAATACCATGAATGCATTAGATGTGAAACAACCAGTGAAAGATGTCATCCGCAAATTTGTCAATGTGAAAACGGGCGGACACACATGGCATACATATCATAGTTTTAACACGGTCGAATCCATGCCAACTGTGTCGATTTCGCCTAAAGGCGGCGATTTATCAACCGATGTCCAAAAAATGTATTTGGTTTATCCCGGAGTGAAAGACGCGGACAAAAACCCGAATGCACTCATGTATTTATTCGACCATGGAATCCAGACTTCACTTATGCGTTTTTACTTGAAAGATGGACATTTAGATGAATATAAAAAGACATTTCGGGAGAGAAAGAGTCCCATGGTCCCCATTAACACAGTAATTCGTAAAGTAGCTGTGTTGAAATGAAAGCCCGACCCATAACTTCGGGACATTATGTATATGTATGCCACAACCACAACGGACAAGGAGGAAATATCACTCTAAATCATGCACCGACAACATGACATTCGAAGAATGCGAAATGGCTATTTTGCGAGAAGCCATCCAAGAAGGAGACCGAGAATCAAATAATAAACTGTTGGTCAATCCTGATGTGCAACAGATGATTTCCATCGTGGAGACGTTCATTGCCGATAAAAAACTGGTGTGTTACGGCGGAACAGCAATCAATAATATTTTGCCTAAAGAGGACCAATTCTACGATTTGACCAAAGAAGTTCCCGACTACGATTTTTATTCCAAATCCGCATTAGATGACGCCAAAGAATTGGCCGACATATTTTATGAACAGGGATATACCAATGTCGAAGCCAAATCGGGGGTGCATTTTGGTACATACAAAGTGTTCGTGAATTTCATCCCGATAGCCGACATCACACAAATGCCTGACCCCGTCTTTGATGCAATCTCAAAAGAAGCTATTATCATTAAAAAAATCCGATACTGTCCTCCGAATTTTCTGCGCATGGCCATGTACTTGGAACTCTCCCGACCGAAAGGTGATACTTCGCGTTGGGAAAAAGTATTGACTCGACTAAATCTGCTAAATAAACACTATCCTATTCTGACATCCAACGAAACATGCAATTCGGCAAAGGTGCTGGATTCGCAACGCAACTCTATTCGACACGAAGAAGAAGTGCATTCCATTGTGCGCGACATGTTGATGGAAGAAGGAGCTGTGTTTTTCGGCGGTTATGCAGCGTCCGTTTATTTGCGGTATATGCCTTCGTCTTTCCTTAAACGCGCTCTCAATAAAACGCCCGAATTCGATGTGCTTGCGACTAATCCGGAAAGTTTAGCCAAGAATATCGCTAAAGAACTATCCGCTAATGGATTCGATGATATTGTCTTGGTGAGACATCGACATGTTGGTGAAATATTGCCGGAACATATTGAGATACGATTCAGAGACAAATCCATTGCATTCATATACAAACCGCTATCGTGCCATAGCTACAATACTGTGAATATTTATACGGACGACAACCGTGATGCGCGAGGAAAGCCAATCAACGTGGCTACCATAGACACGTTGTTGAGTTTTTACTTTGCGTTTATTTATTCTGGAAAAGAATATTATAGACGCGACCGTATTCTGTGTGTTGCCGAATTGCTGTTTAGCGTTATGCGCAAAAACCGACTGGCACAAAAAGGATTGCTCAAACGTTTCACCATGAAATGCTACGGTAAATCCGAAAATCTCGACAGCATTCGCAACAAAAAAACGCGCATGTTCAATTTACTTAAACATAAACGCGACACAGTCGAATATGAACAGTGGTTCTTGAAATACGACCCTGCCGCAGTTGCCAAGAAAAAAGGAATTGAACGTATCGTGAAAACACGTAGGTCAAAACATACAACATTAAGCACCCCAAAATTTAGCAAAACCCAAATCATACACGATTTTGATCAAGAACCACGCGAACCTGATTCCACACAAAACAATGCCAGTGAAGATATGCATATTTCTTCTAAAAAAAAATCAAACAAGGAAAAAAGTAGCGCCGTAAAATGGTTGGATTTTTTGTTATTTAACCGATGACTTACTGATTGATCACATAGGTTATCAATCAGTGAGACATCCACGGATACAATCCGCATTTCAGGACGTGATAGGTTAAGTGATTGTCTGTTCATTTTACACGCATGAGTTTTTGGAATATTCTAAATATTCCAACAATTATTTTGTATTCGTTTGTCTGTGCGACCGGATTGCTAATACAGGTTAAGTGGAAGAGGACCCGCGATTGTAAATATAATACCCTGCAAAAATACCTAAAGGAACCCAAAATGCCATTGACATAATCGTGTAATTCAGTTGGTCATTCACATCTTTATTGATTGACTCGCGTTCTGCAACTTTGCGTTTTAAATCCTCCTGATATCCATATGTTGTCGCAACAGCGATATCCTTACCAACTGGGTTATTATATTTTGAGTTATTATTAACATCGGTTCCCGGTTCTGTTTCACCAATTTGTGTATAGCTGGTTGGGTTGATTGTGGTATCTTTATATAAATTATAAAAATCTTTCGGCGTTCCATTCGGAATCGAAGTCCATGCAGGATTAAATGTTGGTATGCTCATTCTTACATTTTGGTAGGAAAATAATTAACAGATTCGGGGGTCTTTTATCTTTGTCAGTCCAGTCTGAACAATTTGCTTAGCAAATTAAGACAACTGTTGGCCCGTCGTTTTAGCAAACTTGAAATGCTTTTTACTATTATAAATCACAACAATCTCTTTATACCCTTGAAAAATTATAATGCCAAGCCGTCGTTTGAACCGTCCCGGCCGAAATGTACTTCAATTCCTTCGTGAAGTTTCGTCTATTGTCGGGTGTTGTGATACCAGTAATGTTAGCCACGACCTTTACCATATGTATTTAACGCACGTTGATGTTGATGGAATTGATAATGGTTCATATTTTCGTCGTCGTAATGCCGACTTGAGAGTAATTCGTGTATATTTTATGGTAATTTCTTCGGATTTATGTTGCTGTTGTTATGATGAATCTACGGAATGCCAGAGTGAAACCGAAAGAGTTGTTTATGTTGCTTTACCTAACGATTTAATTGGTGATGTTTCTAAATTGTCGCCGGAGAATTTTAGTATGCATTCACACCCACAGTGCTGGTGGAAGTACCGAAGAATGGATAGTATCTGGTTTTGATTTATAAAAATTATTTAACTTTAACTTTAAATACCTTTTTACATATTTGTCGTTGACGTTCTAAAGTTCCAGTAGGCAGACTGTTATCCCTTGGGCCTATACAGGTTATACAAATAATATCCAGAAATAACTCCCAATGGAACCCAAATGCACATTGACATCATTGTGTAATTTAAATTTCCATTTATATCGTCAAGCAACGATTTATTTAATTCAACACTTTTTGGTTTACTATTCATGTAATCTTGTGTAGCTAAAGTCGCTAATAATTTATTGTTTGATACTGATGTGGTGCTTGTTTTGTTTAACGTGGGGAGGGTGTCGGCATTGACCACTAAACTATCATATTTACTTTTTATTTCTGATTCTGTTTTATCGACCATTTTGTTTAAATTTGGAAGTATATATACCTTGTCCCAATCAACATACCCATCGGTTACGCACACATGATGGCCTGGACAAAATTTATCCGGTACTTTACATGAACCTAACTGTCCATCAATGGTATTTAATCCGTAGCATTTTCCATAAATTTTTCCGGGATTATGTCGCAATCCTTCAAACCCTATATAATTATAATTGTTTCCAGCTAAATCACTGCATTTTAGCACAGCACCAAGAAATCCGGTTGTTGATAATGAACCATCTGCACGCAATAAAGTATATGATGGTGATTTATTGGTACAAGCATTGTAGTTTCTACTTGCACGGGTGTCTCTTGCCCGATTATAATCATAATTTGTCGCGTTTGGTGCGTGTAAAGCATAGTGTGCATTTGGCATTTGAACAGTAATATTAATATATTAATATATATTTACTTATCTGTTCGGCTTATAGCAGTTGCTATTGATGTATGGGCGATAAAGATTATATATCACTAATTATTTCCATCATTGTGTCTAAACTATAAACAATCATTCCAAACAACACGCTCTTTATCGTAATACCCCATGTAGTTATACCACCCTCGCCATTAAACATATTTAAAAATGGCATGTTGCGATGAATGAATCCATTCAGAGCCGGCATCTGAAACAAGAAAAATACCAATCCCAATATCATTGGCCGCTGCAACATATCAAACAAATCCTCCGCCATCCGCGCTCTGCGGTCCTTGCGTTTCTTCTTGAGACGGAGTTCCGTTTCGTCATCGTCTGTAGCCGCAATGTAATTTTTTTGTTTGGGAGGGGGGACATAATTCGCCGTGGTTTCAATGTCATTTGTCAAATGCGACATATCCATCGGAATATCTCTCGATGGCAACGGCATTTGCTGTTGCTGTTGCATGTATTGTGTTGCACGCGTTTGGTCAGGAAACATGCTTGTTATCTTGGGCGGTTGAGCTTGCGGTGGGCGCATGTCCAATGCAGCGGTTTGCGGTGGTGGATTGCCGTATGGGTTGGGATGGGTTGGGTTGTGCATGGGCATATATCCCCCGGATTGAGAGTCAGGTAGTTCGGGTAATTCAGATATACGCGTGCTCATTACGTTTTCGCTAAATATATTTTGCAAAAGTATATATTTAATTCAATAATAACTTACCCTCTTGATAAAAAAATGGTAAAGAGATAGTTAGTAAATTACATGAAAGTTCAAAAGTTTTATTATGTGTGTTTATGTTTATGCAAAAGTTAAGCCAGTTTTTAAGAAGGTTTCATATTTATACTCAAGTTTGGTTTGTGTTTTATACAATGCGTTAAATTCCTTAGAATCCAGTTTCTCTTTGTTTTCCATGCGGGTTTCATACCAGTAGTTGGCATCCATGATAAAGTCGTCTTCTTTGTCAATTTCCTCCCGTTCCCGCATCATTCGGAGTTCGTTTTCCATCCAGTCGGCATAGTCCTCTTCTTCAAACTCAATAGTCTCCGGTTCTGCGAATAAATCATCGATTTCCTTGTCTAAATTGTTGAAATTTATGTAATAAGATGCCATATGGTTAAATGTGCTGTGTTCTTGAATCGAATTATAATTCAACTCATCGACGTCGGCAGTATGACAAATGAAACCCTTGATTAATTCGGATTTATCCTGTGTTTTCAAATCGTGAATTAATGCATAAGCATTTTCGGTATCCTTCCATTCGCGAATACTAACCCAAGCCATTTTATTTGAGATAAACACATGCCCAATCGTCGCGACATCCATTGTATCGAATATAGCGCGGATTGCGTCGGAAGACATTTTGGGATATGTCTCTTCGTACTTTGGGACTTTGGGCTGCATGCGAATGAAAATCGTCGGTGTATAAACAGTCATGTTCATGTTCTTAGTAGGTTAGTTTAGTATAGTATCTGATGTAGGGTTGGGGTCGTATGTTTAAAATAAAAGCATTTCATTTTTTTTGGGTTCATGGATATAATAATAAAACAAACGTTTGAAACGTATATAAAACTTGCATTATATCACATTTCAGATAGAAGATAGGATGCACAAGAATGACGTTGCTTGTTTTACTGAAATGCGTGTATTGAAACGCAATGGGAATCCAGAAGACGTATCATTCGACAAAATATTGACGAGATTAAAACGTTTGGGTCAAGAAGCCAATCCAATCTTAAAACTCAATTATGCGAATATCGCAATGAAAGTGATTGACCAATTATATGACGGCATTTCCACTACAAAAATCGATGATTTATGCGCTGAACAATGCGCGTCTCTTGCATCTACACACCCCGATTTCAATACATTAGCTGGTCGTATCGTTGTGAGTAATCATCACAAAAATACGTCAGATTCATTCAGTCAAACCATGAGACAGCTGTATGAGTTCAAAGACAAACACGGGAAACCATCGCCGCTTGTAAGTGATACGCTGTTTAACTTTGTATCGAAACACTCGGCTGAATTGGATGCGATGTGTGTGTATTCCCGCGATTATTTTATTGAATACTTCGGGTTCAAAACGTTGGAAAAATCGTATCTCTCCCGAATTAATGGAAAACCCGTAGAACGCCCACAACACATGTGGTTGCGTGTTGCCATCGGAATACATGGAGACGACATGGACCGCATAAAGGAAACATACGATTTGATGTCGCAGAAATATTTCACGCATGCAACACCGACGCTCTTCAATGCTGGCACTCCACACCCGCAACTTTCATCGTGTTATCTTGTCGCCATGGAAGAAGACAGTATTGATGGTATATACAACACGCTCAAGGACTGTGCAACTATTTCGAAATGGGCGGGTGGAATAGGAATGCATATCCATAACATTCGCGCGGCTGGCAGTCATATTCGTGGAACAAATGGGTCGTCTAACGGCATTGTTCCGATGTTGCGTGTATTTAACAACACGGCTAAATATGTGGACCAGTGTGTTTCTCCCAACACAAAGATTCGAACGGATAAAGGATTCGTCGCGATTCGCGATATTGTTCCCGGATTTCATCGCGTTACCAACGTGTATGTGTGCGAACCTGCCGATTTTGGAAAGGCGCATTTTTTTGAGTCGAATGATACACGTGATGTTGAAACAGAATTGGCGTTTTCTCTAACGCAGAAGAATAATACACACGATGGATATGATGATGTGGTGAAATTGGTTGAACACGATTACGATGGCGAAATTGTGTGTATTCGCACTGCTGCATCAGACCCAGATTGCACACTGCGCATAACACACCATCATCCTTTGCCAATTATTGCTGAGGAGGATAGAGAACAATATGAACGCAGTTCCGAAGTAGATAGAGCAAAATTGCAGAAATGGAAAGAGGCGAAAGATGTTGTTCCAGGGGACTATTTTATGCAATATGCCAGTTCGGCTTACAAAATTACGCAGGTGTGGAATGAGCACTATAAGGGGAAACTCTACGATTTGGAAATGAAGACGTATCCCAATTATGCGACGGAACACGGTATTCTGCACAATGGTGGAGGGCGTCGTAATGGGTCAATTGCGATATATTTGGAACCCTGGCATGCGGATATAGAGATGTTTTTGCAAATGCGCAAGAATCACGGGGACGAAGAGTTGAAAGCGCGCGACTTGTTCTACGCCCTGTGGATTCCAGATTTATTCATGGAACGCGTGAAATCGGGGGGTCAATGGACACTCATGTGTCCCGATGAGTGCCCTGGATTATCGGATGTTTATGGGCAAGAGTTTGTTTCGTTGTATGAAAAATATGAGGCGGAAGGAAAGGGTCGCAAGACAATGAAGGCGCGCGATTTGTGGTTTCAAGTGTTGGATGCGCAGATGGAAACGGGCACGCCGTATCTGTTGTTCAAGGACGCCGCTAATGCTAAATCGAACCAGAAAAATATTGGTGTGATAAAATCAAGTAATTTATGTGTTTCGGGTGGAACTCACGTTTTAACAGACGAGGGAAATATTAAAATAAAAGATTTGTGTGGTAAAAAGGTGAATGTTTGGAATGGGCAAGAATGGAGCAATGTGGAAATATTTCAAACTGGCACGGATCAACCAGTTATAACTGTCGATTTTCGCCGAAGTCGGGACGACAATCGAATATATCCATTAGTATGTACTCCCTACCACAAATTTTATGTTGAACATAACGGTGAAGTAAAAGAAATAAGAGCTGTAGATTTGACTCTTGGCATGAAACTCATACCATTTAATGCACCATCTGAAATATGTGGCGACGGAGTTTCATATTCATACATGACGTACGATAATATGTATGTCAGTGGTATCAACGATTATCGCAGAAAATATGACACATACTGTTTCACTGAACCGAAACGTCATATGGGAGTTTTTGACGGAATACTAACGGGTCAATGCACCGAGGTCATGGAGGTCAGTACTCCAGACGAAACTGCCGTGTGCAATTTGGCTTCAATCGCCCTACCCACTTTTGTGGATCGCAAAACAAAAACATTTGATTACGCTAAACTGCATGAAGTATCGAAAGTGGTGGCGTATAATCTAAATCGCGTGATCGATGTAAATTTTTATCCCACACCCAAAACCGAAGCATCCAATAAGCGCCACCGACCCATTGGGATCGGCGTGCAAGGTTTAGCCGATGTGTTCATCATGTTGGGATTGCCGTTTGCATCCGACGAATCCAAACGAATAAATCGCGACATATTCGAAACCATCTATCATGCTGCGGTGGAACAGTCGATGGAATTAGCCCAGCGCGATGGTCCATACGATAGTTTCGCAACGCCCTACCATCGGGAGGGATGGTCATTGACAGGGTCGCCAGCATCACAGGGAATTCTCCAGTTCGACATGTGGGGCGTGGATCCGGGCAACACACGATATGACTGGTCGGATTTGAAAGAGCGCGTCCAACGGTATGGCTTGCGCAATTCGCTCTTGTTGGCGCCGATGCCAACGGCATCCACGTCGCAAATCTTGGGATACAATGAGTGTATTGAGCCAATCACGAGTAATATTTATAGTCGGAGAACTCTGGCGGGCGAGTTTATTTTAGCTAATCGGTACTTGATGACGGATTTATTGGAATTGGGATTATGGACAGAGCAGATAAAAAACAATATAATAGCGAATAATGGTTCGATACAACACATTGATGTTATTCCTGCGGAAATTAGGGAGAAGTATAAGACTGTGTGGGAAATGCCGATGAAACATCTGATTGATATGTCGGCTGACCGTGGCGCATTTATTTGTCAGAGTCAGAGTTTGAATCTGTGGGTGGAAGACCCTACGTATAATACGCTAACGTCTATGCACTTTTATTCGTGGAAAAAAGGGCTGAAAACGGGAATGTATTATTTGCGACGCAGAGGCAAACATCAAGCCCAACAATTCACGATTGAGCCGGAGAAAAAGGTTATGCATGAAGAGGAAGAGGTGTGTGAAATGTGCTCTGCATAAACCAAATATTATTTATTTGTGAATTCCAATAACTTTACCTGTGTTTGGGTCTCTCACTATATTGCCCATCGGAATGACCGCATATCTGTCCGCTGATATGCGTTCAATGTCTCGCAATACGTTGTAGCTACCAAAATATTCATGACCAATTACAGGCCCCTCTTCGTGATGTGCCAGTGTCGCTACTGCCGAGCAATTCACAAATACTGGGTTGCCATTTTCGACTGCGAAGGAATACACAGCCGCTGTCCATTCGGTCTTTTTGCTGAACTGCGAAGATTCCGCTGGGAATGACCATGATTCCTCAAAATCCCTCGAATATGTCATCACTGGATGATACCCGGTGAGTTCCAATCCGTGTTCATTCACATACATATCGATTTCCGTTCCAACCATCGTTTTTAGAACGTGTGTGATGCGTACATAAAATCCGGTTGCGTCCAATACAGTATCACCCACTTTAAGTGTATTTACTCGAACTTGTTGGCAGTTGGGACCATATACATAACAACCTCCACCAATACATGTGGGCTGATAAAAGTGATGTTCAACACTCGCGACTCTCGGGATTTCAACCGTGTTTCCTCTCGTATCAATAAACGAAACAGCATCATCCACTTTGATTTGAATCGCAGGGGTTTCATTCCCATTAATCGATACGAGTTGTGTTGGAAGCAACGTGTAGTTGCTTGACCATTTATCAATAGCACTGATACTAACGTAGTTGATGTTTGACATTTTGTGATATCTTAAGTTAAATTTGCATTCACGCTAAAAAATCGAAAACATTTCAATTTTTTATTATCTTACCTGTTTAACCAACTAATTGCCTGGTCATTGCAGCAAACTTCATATCCGGTAATGAATAACAACAGCGAATTTTCAAGAAACACCGTAAGCACACCAACACATCCATCATAGAATTGTGCAAGTTTTCCGGCACATATCCAAACAAATAATTATGCAACTCCGACAACTTCGGAAACTTCACAAACGTCCGGACTGCATGACCTCTCGGTGGAGCCGACGCACTATCCACATCCATATCATCCGGCACAACACCGGTTTTCGAACGCGGGTTATATTCACACTGGATATTGCACATCTGAATCGTAGCCATCATAGTGCAATACATATCTATACCTAACACCTCGTTCTGTTCATCTTTCATGAAGAGTTGCAACGCTTCTTCTGAACATCCGAGGCGCTCTTGCAATGTTCCTATATTACGCTTCACCTCAGTCCTTACCATGGCTTTGTCGAAAAACACATTGTGCGCAACGACAATTTGGCTCCGCCGATAAACTGCGTGAAACCGTTCGAGTACGTCTTCAATCGGCTGCCCCTGCGTCGCACACATCTCATTCGTGATTCCGGTTAAGCCGGTGATGAACTCGCTAATGACAACAGACTCGGGAATCTTGATGTATGCATTAAATCTATCGGCGACAGTGTTGCGTACCAAATCATACTGTATCCAACTCATCTGAATCACGTGCGGGTATTGATCCAACGGTGGATACAACCGAGTAATAGGGTTCAGTTTTGGCAATAAACCGGTGCTTTCTACGTCGAACACCAGTGCATATCTGTAATGCGCGGGAAGAGGAGATAGTATAGGATATTTTGTTTTAGTGGGCATGTTCAATAACTGGATGGATAGATTATGAGTGTTCGGTTTAAGTGAATTTACAAATTCAATTTTGTTCAGGCTCACCCATAACAATGAATTTGATGAATTTAACAATTCTGAATAGAATCAAGTATTTGATAATGAATGTGAGACACACTAATACGGTTTCATATAATCCTTGCATGTTAAATGACATTACATGAACACACCTGTGTATTTCGTTTATCAATTTTATACGGCTAATCATCCCAAAACAAACAGTTATCTTTTGTCACTTTTCCAGGGACATATGTATCATCCTTTTTTCGACATATCGGACAAGTACTTGTGTGTATGTTCTTCACACAGGTCGGACATATAGGGTGCCCACATAGAACCAATACAGTATTGGTATCGGTGAAACATACGGGACAGTTCTCCTTACCTTTTTTATGTTTAATTCGCATATGCGTATCTTTAATCTGAGAGGCCCACCTAAATGTGTTTTTTACATTTTGGGCGTACATATGACCTGTGCGGTCAGGTTTAAAATATGATACCAAATGGAACATCCCCGCCATGTCTCCATACGACGGCACGCAAAATGAATAGTCGTGTTGTACATAAACCGTATTCGAATCAAACTCATTAATTTTGCAATAACAACTATCCGGACTTATAAACGGATTAGGTTTAACATACTTTTTCCTGAAAGCGAAAAAACATCCCATAATCGGCGTTATCTCAGAGTCTTCTTCACCTTCGGCAACAAACATAAGCGAGTCGGGTGAAGCGTCAGCATCGTTAATGTCCAATAATAAGGTGTCGAGATCAACCGCCAAATTATATCCACATTGCTGATTTTTTGGATGTGTTCTACAAAGCGCATTCACATACATACTTACGTATCGTGAATTATACACATCGCGGTCGGTCATCATCGCAACTATATCGCCCATTGCAGCCTCCGTGAGTGAATTTAGAGGTATATAATGGTTTGTAATCATACGTGTGGTATTGTCCCTCGTGTCGGGTGATTGATTTAGTATGCGAATATTGAGGTTCTTGCGTATGTTCATATTGTGTAATCTGTCCAGCCATTTTGTCGATTTTTCAATATCTTCTGGCAAAGATTGGTCGTATATAACCCATTCCACAATATTCCGATACGTTTGTTTTCGGACATGTTCGATGAGTCTGGTGAGCGCGGAACGGTTATCGTAATTTGTTACTGTAATGATACTTACTGTTAATGACATCTTATGTTTTATGGTAAAAAGTGTTTAACTAATTTATCAGAACACGTTTAATTTTATTGTATGTATTCTCAAGATGTATTAACTTATGATTACTTTAATCACATGTTTTAGAAATTTATCAGAAACACCCCATTTCACCCACTCCCGATGGAACATCGACATGTTTCGACCCTTCGCGGATACAGGGTTGCGATGCATCATTTGCTTACCGCAAACCATAGATGCTCCAGAGTGGATGAACATGCCTAACATCCAAATTGTCCGTATGGACGAAAACGCCAAAGTGAATTCTAACATCAAAACCCCCGAAAGCGGAAATCCCGAAAAAGACACCCCGGAATATATCGCATGGACATACGATAAACCCCGCAATTATTTAGCCGCAATCGATGCCGACAACACCGGCACTACGCAGTACCTGTGTTTGGATTACGACGCTGCTTCGTGGTTATTGAAACGGAATGAACCTTCAGCGGAAGCATTCAATGCGTTCGTTCATTGGATGTCGGCGGGGGTAGGCGGCAACCGTGGATTGTGCATTCCAGGTGGATGGGATAAATACACTGAACAAACGGCGAAAACAGTTGCATCTCAAATATGTTGGAGATTTTGCAACGGATGCATTTTCGCGGATAAAGAAACGCTCAAGGAATGGTGTATCGTACATCAAGCGTTAATTCAGGGGTTTAAACAGGTCTATTGCAATAATGTGCTTCCATGGGACGTGAATTATGTTGCGTGGTTGGAATACATGAACTTGGGTCCCAAAATAACTTGGTATCGGGCGTCGCATGATGAATCCATGATTGAAAATATTCCCCCCGAAATGTTTATCTCACCCATTCCAAAAACACGCATTCGGGAGAGAACTCAGTTTAACCAATATCCCGAATGGCCAAAACATTACCCCAGTTCCATATCTGTGTGTGAAATAAACGGTGTCTGGTGGATGATGACACGATACGTGAATTATTGGATGTATCCCAACGGCATGTACCATTTCTATGACTCTGACCAAAAAATACGCACCCGAAACTTACTCTCGCGAATGTGTCCTGAAACGCGGCAACCAATTCTGGCCGAATCTTGGTTTATTGCAGATGAGGTGATTGGGCCAGATGGCGAACCGCTGCATGTTTATCCGGACAAAATATCGTTTGGAATAGAGGACGTCCGTATATATCCGGGAGAGGGAGGACAAATGCGATTCGTTGGCACGACTATGGGTTTCTCTCCCGAAGGAAGTGCCAGAATAGTTAGTGGTGTAGTGGATATAGAGAAACGTCAATTTGTGGATGCTGAAATACACAAATCGAATGAATGGTGCGAGAAAAATTGGGTCCCAGTGCCCGGGACATCCTCCGCATTCATATATAAATGGTCTCGTGAAGGTATTGTGTTGCGCAACGCCGATGGAACCAACACTACTATACCTGTATCTCCCGAATACAGTAATATAATAAGGCAATTTCGCGGTTCAACCATTCTAATGCCATTATTAGAAAACCAAAACCAATACAAGTGTGTGGTTCATTGGAGTAAAGATGGGTCGCCGCGAACATACTATCATGCGATTGTTCATTTGGATAAAAACCTATCTATACTTAATATCTCTCCCGCATTTATGTTTGAAGGCTCGGGCATTGAGTTTTGCATTGGGTATATTCCGGGAGAGAAAGAAGACTGTTTTTGGGTATCAAGATTTGACCGCGACCCATTCATGGTCGTAGTGAAGTAATCATAGAAAGATAAAATAAATAAAAATACTTACATGTTTGCTGTGTTGCTTTCCTATTGAATCTGCATTGCTAATTCCCTTCTATCTCTGCGTCGTTTGATGATTTCCACAAATCGGAATATTTGTAATATCCATAAGTTGCCTTCGTCATTATTATATGATACATCCGTATTCGCATCAATGGTCAAACACTCGATGTCGCAATGTGGGTCGTGTAGCCAATCCGAATAGTATTTACTGCATTTGGCCAAATATTCCACACTGATTTTGCTTTCTCCTTCACGTCCGCGGCGTTGCACGCGTTCCATGCATTTTTCGGCGGTAGCATCCAAATACACAACGCCATCCATCACATAATTCGCCGAGGTATCCGCATATAAACGGCGATAGATTTGATAGTTTATGTCCTCAATCATTCCATCTTCATACAACATTTTAGCAAATATATGACTATCCGCTTCTAATGAGCGTTCGCAAATTATAATATCGCACTGAGGATTCTCATCAACAGTTTTGCGCAACATGGCTAAACGCGTTGAATACGCCATGATTTGAAACGAGAAAGAGTATTTATGTGGGTCTGCATAAAATTTAGATAGTATATGCTCTCCCTTTTCGTCCTTGATAGTCGTCCAAATATCCACTGGTTCAGGCATGAAAGCTGCGCGAATTCCAAATGCCGATTCAAGATGTTTTAGGAGCGTTGATTTTCCAGCGCCAATATTGCCTTCAATAGCTATAATGATGGGTTTTTGTGTGTTCATTTTAGTATGTTTGTAGTATATTTGTATTGGATATTTTGAATCCAATTTCAATTCAATTTTTTACACACGTTTTCATGTATATATATATGTATATATACATGAAAACGCGTAGAAAACAGTTTGGTGGAAAATCGGAATCTTCACAGCACAAACTTTCTACTGTTGTATCACCATTCAGACATATTTATACTGCCAAAAATGATAGGTCAAAAGAAACCAGTTATAATACAAACCTATTCAAAAATACATATAAGGACCTGGTTGATAACCGAAAACGTGGTAGGTCAGAAGAGAACAGTTATAATTCCAACCTATTCAAAAAACATGAATACGCGGTTGAAATAAACTCTCATAAAGACCTGATTGATAACCGAAAACGTGATAGGTCAGAAGAAAACAGCGATAATCCAAACAAAACCAAACGAATTGTTCGCGCAACTGAACGTGCGACTATGCGTAAAACTGCGGTCGAAAAAGCAGAAGAAGCCGAGCGAAAACGTGTTGCGTTTGAACAGAAGAAGGCAGAGAGAGAACATAAACGCGCAGAAGAAGCCGAACGAAAACGCATCGCGACCGAGCTCAAACAAATGAAACACGAAGAAGCGGCGGAACGAACCCGTGTAGAAAAAGAGCGTAAGGCTACTATACGGGCACAGAAACAACCGTTAATTGATGCGCGAAAAGAAAAGGAAGCATTGACTTTATGGAGAAAAGAACAAAAAACTTTGGGGCGTTTTCAACAACAGACAATTCCGAACTATTCTCCAGCACAACACGACTCGTTTTTGTTGCCAAATCACAAAAATATGAACAAGTCCGAAAACGTCTCTCTCACTCCAATAAATAATGTTGCTGTTGCGGGAACTCGAAAAGCAAACGCATTTTATGCCAAAATACGAAAGACGATGAGAAAATTTAAGGACGCGTATAAACACGAATATGCAACCGCGTCTTGCAACCGAACTGGCGCGATTGAACTGAAATCTCAACAGAAGTTTGTTAAAGAATTCGTCAATAATTATACTCCATTTACTGGATTGGTATTGTGGCATGGGCTCGGGTCTGGAAAAACACTATCCGCGATAAGCATCACAGAACAGATTATTGCTGACGTTATTCGCAGACAATCAAAAAATAACATGTATAAGAAAAAGCACATAATTATTTGTGCGCCTGCTATGCTTGAGTCCAACTTCAACACAGAACTTATTAAATACGAAAAGGGATATAAACCACAGCATCCTCGAAGAATTCCTATTGATGAATACTATGCAATGTACAGCGCAAACGGAAAACTCACAATGGCATCTCACAACCAAAATTTTGCACGGTTAATTAACAACTCTGTTATTATCATTGACGAATCGCAACTGTATATTAATGCTGTTTCCAAAAAGTTATTTGAATTGGAAAAACAAAAAAATCGAACTAAACCAACAACAACCGTAAAGAAACCTATAAACGAATCAATCGTAAATAATTACAATGCGATGATGAATGACCCCACTTGTCGGGTTGTTTGTTTAAGTGGAACGCCAATTGTGAATAGTGCGGATGAAATAGCAGTGTTAATGAATCTTTTAGCAAAATGCCCACCTATGTATGTGTTCGAAAACATAGATGACTCACTAACTGGCCGTGTCAAACTGTCGGAACTTACCCTACCATATTTGACTTCCATATATGGGAAGAATCCAATTTTTGCATGTATTGATTTCAGTAGAAGTGAGCTTGATTTGAAACACGACAAAATCCGAATTGTTCAAAATCCTGTTAATTTCATAAACAAGCATACGAACACTGTTTATTTTGATGCAAATGAAAACACGTTCAGCGGAGACGAATTCTTGCAAGAACTAACAAAAGTATTTGGACCGAATACAGAAGTATCGAATACAGCTCCTATTTTTGATTTACTAAAGTTCAATGAGGATTATGGGATTGAAAACCCAGAACAGTATCCTTTATACGATATCGCAACGGACATTAAGGGAACCACTCGTGTTAGCAAACGAACCGCTACAATTAAAAACGTGGATGAATTCCGGGCAAAATGTGCCGGATTCGTGTCGTTTTTTGGAAATATGGATAGTCTGTTGCCAACGACAATCGTGAATCCAAATGCAGGTCTTCCGTCTCATCCGCTTCTCAAAGTTGGTCTGGCGTTAAACGGGTCGCCCCTTTTCACAATTCAACGTTGCGAATATACGCAATCGATGCAATCATTCGTTGAACAGGATTTAAAGGCGTTATTGGTAAATAGTGGGCTTGAATTCATGGCGTTCATGTCAGCTGCACGCACAAGATTTATATATCCGTTTGTTGATTTGTCTAAGGTGTCCGAGATTCTAAAGAATATGGCGTTGTTTTTTGACATGAAAATAGAAGAATATTTTAATTCTAAAATGAGCAGTTTAACCGGAGATGTATCATCCATACAAACCCCATTTCATTTGAAATATTACATGAAATATATTACTCTTATATTGCGTCCCAAAAAAGTTTATAATCCTGACACAAAAAAGAATGTTGTATCATTGGATATTGACGATGTTATTCGCGACTCTTTACACAAAAACTCGCAAATTCACGCCAAGACAATTTTGAAATGGAAAGGCACCGACAAAGAGACACAAGTTAGTAGCTTTGTGTCTTTATTGTTGAATACCAGTTTAAATAATGAGACCGGAAGTGCCGCGAACATCATGAGTAAAACCAATTTACTGGCCGCAAAAACTGCATATGACGATATTGTGATGGAAACCCTCAGTCGAGTGAAAGCATTCCGGGCATGTTGGTATCATCCGTCGGACCCACATAATCATCCTCTGGCAATCTCATTGGGTAATAATCAAAATGTTGTGTATTTAGATGACTTGAACAACGATACCAGATTCGCAATGTCCGACGTGCAGTTTTTACATGATGCGCAAATAAATAGGGGACAACTGTTATCGATGTGCTCACCCAAGCTCCCGTATTTGAATGATATCATTGTAAATGCGGTTGAGAAAAATAAGGATGAAAAACACAAAAATAAAAAAATGCTCATATATTCACAATATAAACAAACAAGCATCCCTCTCACTCGCGTTTTGTTCAATCCCGATGAATTCGAAGAACTGGAAATAGGATTCGAAAAAGACAAAAATGACGGAACAGTTAAAGTTAAAATAATCAATGACCTTGCCAAAACCGCACATAAGCGCAGATATATGTTTATAACCGGAAGCGGCAATCCCGAAGACGTGGATGAAAGTTTAGACGAAAATCTGTTCAATTCGTTTTTAGTCAAAGGCAAGAATGAAGGAAACACCGAAAAAATGAAAAAACAACACTTAATTAACATTTTTAACGGAGACATACACGACAATGAGTACAGCTTTGTATCCAAACAAATTAAAGAGCACTTAGACCCCATACATGCAAATGTATGCGACATTGTTATTTTAAATAGCGCAGCAGCAGAGGGAATTACGTTGAAACAAATCCGGCACGCAGTTCTTTATCACTTACCTTCAGATATGTCAAAAATTTATCAGATTATTGGTCGCGCTGTTAGAAATTGCACACACAGCAATCTTGACGCGGACCAGCAAAATGTGGAACCATTGTTGTTCCTGAATACGAATGTTTCCGGAAACAACTATTTAACTAACGACGAAATCATGTATAATAAATATGTGAATACGTCCGAAGAGTTTGCTCCATATCTAAACGCGTTGAGAGAGGCTTCAATCGATTGCAAAATGAACTCGCTCATTGAAAAAAGTGATGGCTCACTTTTATATCCGGGATTAAGCCAAAAATGTCTTATAAAATGAATTTCCCAATTCAATGTATATGGATATATACATTGTAATAACTATTATTGTATTAACATGTCTCATAGTTTATTTTATAAAGTTAAAAGGGATTTTTGAAAAATTTTCACCAAATAGAACCGACAAACCTGTTATAAATGGCGAAGATAAAACGCAGTATTTGAACTCAAAAGCCGACACTATATATTGCATCGGACCCGAAACCCCTCCGGATTTCTCCCTTGGACTGAAAACAATGGTTGTTAAACCTTTCCCCCCCGAAAAAGCCAAGGCCGATTACGAAATTGAAAACCCCGAAATATGCAATTCTGCAGCAAATACTTTAACGCATTTGGAATGCATCCGAAATTATGTCGGAACGTCGGGAGAGAAACATAATACTTGTTGTATTATTTCCACTGTCGTATTGGAAGACAGATACCGCGAATTGTGGCGCGAATCCCTTGAAAAAGTGTGCGAAAATGCCCCCAGTAATTGGGACATTATAGTGTTGGCATATGATGGAAAAACGCCATTGCCTAACATGTATGTTCCGTTCTCTCCCGAACTTGATGTAAAGGTTTATATTATTCGGTCAGAATGCTGCTCCACAATCATGAAACAAATGTATATTGCGGACACCAATTCGGGGAAAAAATTCAATATTGTTTTACACGACATTAACACTGTGGGATTACACAAAACACTATTCGAATCGTTCAACACATTCGTATATAAATACCCGTTTTTCCCGTCGCATAACCCCGATGTGAGAGCTGAACAAGACAACCTCATGTTTGACCGCGATTCCGACATCTACAAATCGGCTGAAATTGTGGTTGCCAGATACAACGAACCATTGGATTGGCTTAAGAAATACCCATACAATAAAGTGCCCGTTGTGGTGTATAACAAAGGAAACAACGACAATTACTTCAAAAGCCCAAACATCATTCGGGAGATAAACCTACCCAATTTGGGGAAATGCGACCACACATACATACATCATATTGTTGATAATTACGATAAACTGAAAGACATAACCGTGTTTCTAACCGGGTCGCTTGATGTTTTACAGCATAAACTGGTTAATTCGACTAAAATCATCGAGTCGTTGGACCGCGATTTGCGTAGTACAATGGTGGTTCAATACCATTCGGATATACGTAAATCATTGCATGATTTCATACTTAATTCGCATGTTTCAAATGATAGAAGGAATGCAGGAGGTGTTGCCAAATTGTATCCATCTGAAACGCGTCCGTTTGGAAAATGGTTCGAGAAAAAATTCGGCGATTTAGTGGTGAATGCTGTATCATATTACGGCATTTTATCGGTTAGTCGCGACCATATTAGAAACCGCAACCTCGATTTTTACAAAGAACTATTGCGAGAATTATCCGTGAGTCAAAACCCTGAAGTTGGCCATTATGTAGAACGCGCATGGATAGCTATTTTTCATCCCATGAAAGGTGTAAAGTTTCTGAAATAAACCCCCAAGTAAATAAGTCAAAACGATATAAAAATATTACGAGTTTATTCATTATCAATCAATAAACAATAAATATTTACCATGAAACTTTGCGTTAGTCCTTACCCAGCCGAAAACAATGAAAAATATGCAGAACATTTTTCATTGTTGCCTTATGAATTAAGCGATTTCCAGAAATACGCGATTGAAGCCATTGTCGAAGGTCATCACGTATTGACCACTGCACATACCGGTTCAGGCAAAACACTCAGTGCTGAGTTTGCAATTCAACATTTTGTTTCACAGGGCAAAAAAGTCATATACACATCGCCAATAAAAGCTCTCAGCAATCAAAAGTATTACGAATTCACCCGAAAATATCCTCATATTTCGTTCGGTCTTTTAACTGGAGATATCAAGGCCAACCCCGATGCGCAAGTGCTCATTATGACCACGGAGATTTTAATGAATAAGCTATACGTTTCTTCCACCGAGACAGCCATCCATGGCTTAGATTTTTCGATGGATTTAAATACGGAATTGGCGTGTGTGATTTTTGATGAAGTGCATTATATCAACGACCAACACCGCGGGCATGTGTGGGAACAAACCATTATAAGTTTGCCTAAACATGTGCAAATGGTTATGCTGTCTGCGACAATTGATGCGCCGGAACGTTTTGCGAATTGGATTGAATCCGTGAGTGATAGGCTGGTGTATTTGGCATCCACAAACATGCGTGTTGTTCCTTTAACACATTATGCATATGTTGCTTCAACGGAAGCCCTATATAAAACGACGAAAGACAAGGCGGAACAGGATGTTTTGCGTGGTCGCACAAATCGGTTGATTAAACTGAAAGGTCCGGATGAAAAAGTCTTGCTGAATGGGCTGAAAGAAGTGGGTGAAATAACGAATTTGATGAAAGACCGCGACATTCGGATAAACCGCAAGTTTGTTTTGAACAATTTGGCTAAATACCTGAAAGACAATGAAATGTTGCCAGCCATAGGATTCGTGTTTTCACGCCGTTTAGTGGAACAATGTGCAAGAGAACTTACGCATGAAGTTTTGGAATTCGACAGTAAGGTTGCTTACACGGTGAGATACGAATGCGAACAAATCGTGCGCAAATTGCCGAATTTCCGCGAGTATTTGGAACTGCCAGAATACAATGAATTGGTTGGATTTTTAGAGAAAGGTGTTGCGATTCACCACTCAGGAATGATTCCTATTCTGCGCGAAATCGTAGAACTGATGATTTCCAAAAAATACGTGAAATTCCTGTTTGCAACTGAATCATTCGCCATTGGACTTGATTGTCCCATTAAATCCGCCGTGTTCTTGAGTTTAACCAAATTCGATGGAACGAGGGAACGATATTTGCAACCACACGAATACACTCAAATGGCCGGACGCGCAGGTCGCCGCGGGATAGACACCGTCGGACATGTAATTCATTGCAACAACCTGTTCGACACGCCCAATACCACTGTATATACACAAATCATGAGCGGAAGGCCACAATCATTAGTAAGCAAATTCCGCGTATCGTATGATATGGTGTTTAATGTGTTGTTAAGTGAAGGTGAAGCCGATATCGAAACACTCGCTAAATTCGCCGACAAAAGTATGCTCAAACTCGATATAAACAGCCAAACGTCAGCACAGTCCGACTCGATTGTTGCAGCGCGTGATAGGGTGAAGTCAAAAGAAATGTATATACAAACGTTGAGAACGCCTTCAGAGGTTATTTCTAAATACACCGATGTCGAAAATTTGCTGAAGTTCGGTGTTCCCACTAAAAAGCGCAAGGAGTTGGAGAATATATTGCGCAATTTGAGAGAAGAGTGGAAGTGTGTTGTCGCGGATGTGGAATTTATGCGCGAGTTGTCTAAATTGAAGCAAAATGTGAGTGAAGAAGAAACTACCTGGTTGCGCATGAATTCTTATGTTCATGACCAAGTTCGCGGTGTTTGCCGCATTCTCGTGGAAAAAGGCTCTTTAACCCATGACGCAACCACTGGAGCATATTCTCTAACCTATATTGGTAAATGCGCTGCGAAAATTTCGGAAATGCCATCGTTGATTGCAGCACTGGAGTTGGAGTCAATGCGAAAACTAAGCGAAACACAGATGGTGGGAGTATTTAGCTGTTTCACCGGAGTGAGATTGCCAGAGGACAGACGTGCATTTCAAGTGTGGCATGATTTTGCGGTGGGATTGTCTGGCATAAACGATAAACGTGTTGAATTGGTTATATTGAACATGGTGGATGAATTGCGCGATGTTGAAAATCGCGAAATGCAGTCAAAATTGGATGCATCTACCCACGATAATGACACGTTTATTTATGATATGGTGAATGCAATGATGGAATGGTGTGATTTAGACACGGAATTGGCGTGTAAGCAGTTTTTACAAGAAACGGTGCAAGGCGACATGTGTGTAAGTGTGGGAGATTTTACTAAAGCTTGCATTAAAGTATCAGCCATCGCGCGGGAGCTGGAAGTAGTTGCGGAAGAAATGGGTTGGTTGGATTTCAAACACAAACTTGGAAAAATAAGCGGACTCGTTCTAAAGTATGTCGCAACCACACAGAGCATTTATCTGTAGGACGTTATCATCCAGTTCTGTCTTGTCAAAGCATCATACTTTATCGGCTACCTCAGGCTAAAAGGGATATGATGAGATGTGTTAAATAGTCCCAGGTTGGCCTCTGGTGCCCGTGTAATCGATAGTTTTAGGACGAGTTGAATTCATAAACGGCGATTTGCCTATGTAATCTTCAACAAACGGGTCCAATTCTCTGCCGCGAATGTGCGGCCTTTGAAACAAGAGTGGATGTGGTATATCTTCATTTACGGATTCAGTAGGCAATCTCACATTGTATAATTCGCTATTTGAATGCGGCACGAATACGCTGGTGTCTTTGGAACGGTCGAACTTCTGTCGAAGAGAGACTTCGTCCTCGTAATTGGCTAAATAAGACCCAAACCCATATGGGCGTGTTCCGGGGTTGAAATTAGTGCAAGGATTGTGTGTCTGAACGTGTTTTATAGCAACAGTGGGTTCTGTTCTAAGTTCAATAAGTGGAAATCTGGAATATTTAGTCGGTGTTGGTCTGGGTGTGAAATACGGCTGCATTGGTTTATCTGAAAATTGTCGTGATTGCAAACGGGTGTTGAGCTCATCGATTCTTTCATGGTTTTCAAACACAACGTCTTCCGTTTGAAGTCCTAATAAACGACTATCAAATTCATTGTAATTCATGAAAAATAAGTATCTAAAGTATAATGAGCAAATATAGCCGCCATATTAAACATCGCGCCAAAAAGGCGGCACACACGCGAAAATACAAAAGTATAATGAACTCCACTATGACCCGAAGAAACAGCAGAACTGCCAGACGAAATGCGGTAAGAACTGCCAGAAGAATGACAAGAAGCAGAAGAACCCCACGCAATTTTATCCCACCAGTCATCGTAAGCACACATGAGGCCGCGGTAGAATCACCCATTATTCACGAGTCAAATTCTTCACCAGATATAAGTGTCATCAGCCCACCGTGGTCAAACAACACCCCTGATGCACAATTCTCATCCGGAACAATGGACAGAACCGATGTCGAGTCGATTACCCCGTTTTCGCAAGACGAACAAAGCAACAATGGCTCATTGCATCTTTCGGACTTGCAATAATCTGTTTCCACTGCAAATAATAAAAATTGAAATACTTTTTTGTTTATTTGTCATAAACAAAAAATTAACTTTGGAAATATAAACTTATTAGAAATGGAAACGCTTCATCCGAATATAACTGTCAGACGTAGAATTATTAAGAATGCCGACCCTACAACTGCGGAAGAATATATAGTGCATTATAGAATCAGAGAAGTAAATATAGTTCAAGCTGAACTTGAATGTGATGTTTGCTATGAGGTGTGCTCAACAAACTTGAGATTCAGTTGCAACCATGGTGCATGCACAACCTGCGCATTATTTATATTAAAAACCCGTTCTTGTCATATGTGCCGTGCTCCTATTATTTCATCATTGTAATTGTAATTGTAAATTTAATTACCTTTTTTCATGATACTACATGGTAGCAGACGGTTCGATAGAGGATACACTATGTTTGTTCCGTTGTATCTGTTCAACCCAAAAGGAAAGACGCAGTTTTTTCATCGAAAAGGCCGTTTCGTTCCACTTCCACTTTGCCAACGTTGTTTCCAACAGTTCCATCGACACATCAGACCATGAATTCACAATAAGCACCGGCAGTCCTTCAAACATTGGGTCCAGTGCCGACGTTTTCATAATAGGAATGCACCCCAAACAAATCGCCTCCCACGTCCGATGACAATCTAACCCGTTTCCATGCGGAGATACAACAAACGCATAATTGGCCTGTGTCCGCCACGTATATTCGCGGTTCGTTGGGCATTCTTGGTAAAATGCCAAAGAAGAAGGGAAACTATTGATTGCATCCGTCCGGTCATATCCAAACCGACTATGATGTAAATTGAACTGAAAGTTGCAATATGCCTTACACAGCCTACTCGAACGCGGAGTAGCTTCTTCAGATATTCGCATTAAAAGCGCCTCTTGTTCAATTGGTGCCATCATCTGACCCCACGAGTGATGTGTAGAAGATATCGTGTGGTAATCCAACCCAATAGGCATCTGCACCAGTTTGGGGTGATCCACTACTGTGCAATTTTGAGAATACCATTTGAGTATTTGTGGATTGTTCAGGAACGCGTCTAACGCGTGTCTATTTCGGAATATGTCGTATGGCACAGACAAATCACAGTCCCCCGTTACCAACACAATTGGAACATGAATGTTTGGCAAGTGGTTATCAATAAAATTGTTCAGTGCAGTGCTGGCCACATATATACTCACCGCTTCATTCGCTACATACGCGGCCTTAATATACTCGGTTACGTGTGAAATGCTTGATTCGGGAGATGGGTCATAAATATCGCACGATTTAAGAATGCCACGCGAGCAAACATACACACACTCTTTTTCCGATGACATGGGATACACATTATTATAACTATTCTCTATTACATTTTTACAACTAACTATTTTACCCTGCTGCCGGACTTCCGATAAACATTCGGGAGATTTACATGCAAATTCTTTGAGGTTTGAAATCCTCCTCCTGAACTTGAACGAAACAGAATACATTTTACATTTATCACACAACATAAATCCCCGCATTTGAAACTATTTGTTTTGGTTCATCGGATACATTCTCTCCCGGGATGACGGTTTCATTGCTCGGTGATTCGGAATGTTTAACAGAATCCAGCGCGGGTATTTCATTTGGTTGTGGTTCTTTTAGAGGCGCAACTATTCTTTGTGTAATATTGTTCTGTTGCAAGAAATACTGAATCCAGTCCCATGAATTCGCTAAAGCATTAATAGCTGTGTTATAAACAAACGTAGAAGCCGTTGTATCTTTGGACAGTTTCATTGAATACCACCAATGTTGCGGAACAAATAATAACTGGCCAGGAGCAACATCCACATTAATGCATTTCACCGTGGATGGAGCATCATATGGATCCACACTACTTCGGAACTCAAACGTTTCGTAGTCTTTTGTCGGCCACAAATATTTATGCATCTTCCATGGTGCCAAACGTACTCTCACTCTCCCGGTTATAGGAACAATAAACATCCTCGAATGTGTATGGTAGCGATATGGTGTATATACACCAGCCGAACCGAATATATAGTCATATTTAGATGATACACACGCGTGTGGTTTTAATGCCCAGTCCAGGCTTGCACATGCGGAAGCAAGGTTGGTTTCTTCCAAAAACGCGTCGTTCTGTTCGGCTAAATATTTAGCGTCAGTATCCGATTCGGTCAATCGTTTCGCGCTATGCAATGGCAACACAACTGGCTCGGGGCTCGGGCCGCCTTCGATTCGATATTCACGCATATCTTTCACCAGCACGTCGGTTGCGTCATGTTTTTCGGTTTGAGACATTTTAGCTAAAAATGTTGCGATTCTGTCTGTTTGGAACAGAACCGGCTGTTTCACGTCGCAAATTTCGGATAAATGCGAAGGAGTCGTTAAAGGTGATTCATATACTTCTAAATCTTCGCTTTTTTTCCATTCCGCCGACATGTGAATGTAAATAAACACCACGAAACAAAAAATTAGCAATGAAATTACAGGGTCTGACAACATTATACGGCTTGGATTATGTGTGTATAATAAACACAAATAATCATGCGATGAAAACTGAACTCGGCATCACCTTTATCTGTCCATTATTCGTCGTCATCGCTTATTTTTGGCGCCAGATAAAACGACATGGACGCTTCCTGACCCATGTTGTAAATAACTTTCATTGGATAATTCTCCGAAAATCGCAATTCTATATCCTCCGACAACTTGTTATACAAACACATATTCTGCAAATAAGGAAGAGCAAACGACAAATTCAAATTGCAACCTTCATCAATCGCAAACCCACTCACTTCGTCAATGCTAATCTCTACAAACATCTTTCCTTGGTCATTCGATTGAGAAGACATCACAATTTGGTCCTCTGAACATTGAATCGTCATTGTGTCTGCAAACATGCGCAACTGAGATATGATACTCGCAAAATGCGCTGACCGAAGAACCAGCTCGGCCTGACAATCCATTTGGGGTATTTCCATTAATTCTGAATCAATCACCATTAGAGGCATCTCAAACCGTTTGTCAAAGACCATCCCTCCTTGATTGGTCGGGCGTTTGTCAAAGACCATCCCTCCTTTTTCAGGAGGGCGTTTGTCAGTAGGGTCTTGATTGATTTGCGTAAAATTAATGGTCAAATTATCAGATGTGGGTGTGAGCAATGACAACGTCATTTGTTGCGACTTATCACGCGAATTCAGAATCTTGTAAAACATCGATGAACTCAACCCAATCACAACATTTTCACCGTGGGTTTGTTCATATACATCAAACCAATTTGATGGCAGAACTAATTCCAGAATACTGACATGCGCACTGTCCATACATTGAATATAAAACCGCGAAGATTCAAACATAATATTGATATGGTCGCTAAATACCTTCATGTGCTGGAACATCGCAGCGAATCTATCGGCCCTCGCTGGGTCGCGAATAATTACGTTCATGTTTTTATTGTTAATATGTGCATGCGTTTATGTGGATTAACGCGATTCAAATATAATCGCATTTAAGTTCCGGAGGACATTCAACCCCGGCTACGCAAATAATTCGGCGATTAATTCGGGAGATACGTCCTTTTTGAATAGTTTGACCTTTTCGCGTGTTTCCACCGGCAAAATTCCCCAAATCATTCGGCTAACATGCTCTGCTAACGCCGGACAATTATATATGTTCATCTTGGTCAAAAATGAGCTAAAGTTTGTATTCCGAATCTCACATTCTTTGCAGATTTGAATAACGAAATCACGGTATCTTTCTGCCGCAGTAGGCGTGAAAGATTGCACATCAATATGGACTTCCAACGAACCGTATGTGCTCACCAGTGTGTTGCCCATTTTCAAAATATAATCGATTGAAAGACGGTATGTTTCTGGACACATGAATGTTTTGAACATGGGATAATTCACAAATATGCGATTTGTGTTTGGAATGACTTTGAATGTGTTTTCCAATAGTATTTGTGGGGTTAATTCGGCGGCAACAGCTTGCGCGCATTCCATTTTTTGCGCACGTTTAAAAAATGTATTCTTACCTGATGTGGAGTAGAATTGGGTCTGTATTTCTTGTATCCGTTCTTCCATTTGTTATAATAATAATATGTGCATTTTATATTATTATTTTCAGTATGTTATTCTTTGTCTGTGTTAAATACCTCGTATCCAATCTTCGCTAATTTTCTTTGTTCCAGGTAATATGTAAAGAGACATTTCATCATATACCACTTTTTCAAAATATGATTTACTTACTTTGAATTCCCACAATTCCGAACGACTATACCATAAATAAATATCATGTATTGAAACCGACGACAATTCCGTTGTTTGCATCTTGTATTTCCCTAATGCAGATTTCACATCACGGCGTTTATCCCATAAAACATTGTGATATCCGCGAATACTTTTTCCTTGATTACACAATACATTCGGCATATAAAACTCTATTAAACCCCGCATCTTATTTTCACTAATGTGTCTCTCCCGAATATTCGCATCCGGTTTCATTGTTAAATACCATTTCGTAAATAGCGCACATATTTCATCCATATCATACGTGTCAAACGCATTCGTTGATATGTCAGATATTTCCATCGTCATATCCCAAAACCGCAAGAATTTGTCTATTTCAGGAAGAAAACGACTACTTACACCAACAAACGTATCCATCTCAACGTCAAACATTATGTGCTTACCCAATTCAGTTTTCAAATCACCCATAAACATAATTGCAGGCAATTTATTTTGCTCCAAGTATGCATTCCATAAATACTGCATATGTTTCCATCGCATCAAACAATCCGCCTTTTCTAAAAATCGACTGCAAAAATCCGAGACCAAATGTTCGGGAGAGCGATGCATCAAATAAGATATGTGTGTATATGTGTCATAATCATTCATATGATTCTCCAAAAAAATATCCGCATCTCCATACCTCTCCGAATAATGTATAGAAACACACAATATATCTAACACATTGTCAAACGACATACTCACATCCGAAGATACATTCAATAACCGGCAATTCGCATAATCATGACGGCCATACTTATGTTTGAAACCAGAAACCGCATTCACGCCGAAATACGTCATTGCCGCACGCTTGAATTCTTGCATCATCCACGCACATTTGGCCGAAATAATACACACTCGCGATTGACTCTTTTTCAGAATTTTGTCTCCCATTGCAGTTAAAAAATATTTCGCCATATCTCTGGTCTCAAACACGGCAGGACACAATGTTTCCAGAACACTTTGAATTGTTTGCGATTCAGGAACGGTACTGAAAATGGTTCTTGTTCGCACACGTTTCACGATAAATCGCTTGGTGCTCAATTGCCAATCATGTATCATTTCTTCCGATGGCATTAATTGCCACACATGATGCGCAATCGCATCTGCCGTAGTGATTGTGTAATGCACGTCGTCGTATTTGAAGAAAAGATTTGTCGTCGAACAATAAAAATATTGATTCGCCGTCATAAAATCGGCTATAAACTGTTGTTGCTTTGCCGTTAAAACACTTATACGTTCCTGACTTTCTTGTCTCGATTGTTCCAAATTTTGCAACACATTCGGGAGATTTTCCATTATTTTGCTTAAACGACATAATATGTATGGATTGTTAGCATATTTGGCGTGCAATTCATTTATTGCAAGAATATCTGCATTCATTATATTATTTGTATTTTACGATATATTGTTTATACCGTAATGATTCATTTATATTAATGAACATGCGAAAAGGTTTGAATAAAATTGAATTATGAGTTTAAAACCCCACAATACAACAAGTGAAAGAAAAAGAAAAAAGAAAAGTAAAAAAGTAAAAGAAAAAGAAAAAGAAAATGATAACCTTTGTATTTGCATTACTTAGACGGTTATTTATATGGTTATTTTGCAATAAATCCAAATGTGAGACAGAATCTGAACCAAAAGAATGCACTGATTTTGACATTGAAAGCTATATAAGTGCATTGCCCGACGACATAGTTAGGTTGGATGTATCATTCAAACGGCTAAATCATTTGCCCGATTTATCCCGGTTTACTAATTTACAAATATTGATTTGTCATTCAAATTATTTAACCTCATTGCCCGATTTATCGAGACTCATTTATTTAGAGGAATTGATTTGCCATTCGAACAATTTAACCATGTTGCCAGCTTTAAATTGTCTTCCGTGTTTGAAAATCATCGATTGTAAATACAATGAACTGACTTCATTGCCTGAACTGGCTGGACTTTCTAAATTGAGAAAGTTGGATTGTTATTTCAACCGGCTGGTTTATTTGCCGGAAATGACTGGACTCACTGAATTGCACGAGCTTAATGTCGCCCGCAATCGTTTAACTTCATTGCCCGATTTATCTGAACTCCAACAATTGGAGTATTTGAACTGTTATTGCAATCGATTGAAATCATTGCCGGAATTGTCAGCCCTTAAAAAATTATCCTATATATATTGTTATTGGAACCAGCTAACAACTTTGCCCGAATTATCTGGACTTCCTTTGATACATTTACACACGCATTGGAACAATTTACCGGAATTCATTACTGTCGGACCAAACATCACACAAAATGAAATTCATAACATTGACCGATTTGTAAAATGTAAGCATCGCATTATGTGTTTTAAATACAAAAAACAATTAATGCATTGGTTAATACAGTCCCAACACACAGCGAAATAGAAAGGTAAGTAATATGGTCAGACCACGGGTATTATATCCGCAAACGCCTGCGGGTTTTGCGTCCGAGATATTTCATGTATTTTCGTGTTGCGCATTCAACTGATGACATTAGAAAAAACGCACGAATGTGCGTTTCAATCTCAAATGCGACTTCTTCGTGATTCACTCCTAATGAACGCAATGGTATCGTTGAATTATCAATATCTACCGGGAAAACATATTTTTCCAGAGCCAAATCTTTAAACAACCGAGAATACAATAACCTACGTTTTATTTCCCACGATGGCAGCTCATGATAATACGGCGGAGGCTGAACGTAATACACATTCGCATGCTCCATATCGCAGTAATGCGTGTCGTCAATATAACATATTTCCGTGTGGTGTGGAAGCTTCGCACACCGTATCATTTCGCCATGAATCTTGTCGCGACTCGTTCGTCCCACGTCGATAATTTGGTCTTTAATTTTGAATGCACAAATTGGACGGTCGAACACCGTTTCGTTGGTATCGCGAGTTATCTTGCGGTCGAAATAATAAAGCAACAGACGAATCCATTCTGGATATCGGCATTGATTATTTGTGTAGAGCAATATTTTCCCGCATTTTTCATCGCGAATCTTTTTCCCAATAAACCGCAAAATACGGAGAATGCCCACACGAATAAATTCGGGATACAAATCCAACAAACGGCCAAATACAACATGTTTCTCCGGCTGAGTGAATGTTTCACGCGGTAATGAATTCCACAATATATGCAAGTCCGCAAATGACCCCAACGTTTCGTCCAAGTCAAACGCAACCACACGGTGTGTTCCTGCTGTAGAACTATTCGTGCGTTTCATATATTTGAATTTACCCGGATACAGTTTGACCCAATGAACACCAGAGGGCATACAATACTAACAGATATATTAATATTATATTATATGTTATCGCAAAATTGTAATTATTCGAGGAGCTTAAACGGTCTATCCAGTTGACCCAAACCCGCCATCTCCGCGTGTTGTTTCTGATAATTTATCAGCCGAATCAACAATCTCAACCATAATCCGACACAAAGTGGGCGCACACACCTGAAACAGTTTTGAATACTTTTCAATAGTAATCGGTTCCGAGTCGGAATCAGGAGGGTTCATATTTCGCACAGAAGCTAACAAGTTTCCACGATATCCCGAGTCAATGATACCAACATGATTCGACATCATCAGCGGGTAGTTCGAAAAAGACGACCGGGGATACAAATAAAATCCAGTTGGATACATCGAACCAGAACCAGTAACCGCATTCACCATAACCGCTTCACATTTCAATTTATGGTCTATCATGAATGTACTCAAAAACTTTGTATCATTTATATTTACATCCTCTGGCAATAACAGGTCGAACCCAGAATCGCAATACACGTCTTTATCACATTTTTTATTGTGTTCTAATACATGTTCTTCATACTTTTGTCTTAATTCTTCGTCTTCACTATCCAAAAAGATTAGCAATATCATGTAATAAAATCCCGCATTTTCACCGTGTTTCCCATCTTCACTTTTCGCAGTTTCATCTAATTTCTCACCTTCACTTTCCGCATTTTCACCGTGTTGCCCATCTTCAATTTCCGCATTTTCACCGGGTTGCACACTTTCCTCCACAGAATAGTCAGAACCATATTCACTATTAAATGCACTCATTGTATTACAATATATCACAATGAGTGTTTATATCATTTCATGTTTTTGTATTCACTCCAGCTTATCTTTTGGGGCTCAACTGATTCGGGAGCACGTATAGAGTTTTCAGCATCCAGCTTCTCACCACGTTTCATCGCCGAATCGAGATATATCTCTTTCAACAGCTCACCCACCTGAACTGAACCTTGATACTGGTCTAAATACCCATTCTCTATGTTTTGCAACACATGAATCAAGCGAGCCAGAATAGCCAAATTAATTTCATTCGCTACCAACTTGTTAAATATCACAGTGAATCCATTATACAGAAACGGCGCTTCTGCCTTACACAGCTCTACAAACTCATCGGGGTCCATTCTCGGATGAAGACGCCTCAGCTTTTCCACAGTTCTCACATCGGCCAATATGCGCTCACTATTTTTAAACTCGCGAATATACTCCGTATTATCCGGAGCATCTGATGTGTTTAATGCGCGACGCAAATCATCTTTTCCATAGGAAACCGGTCCGGAACTACCACTAAATGATTCCATTTATATTTAATTGTTCGGGAGAGGTTTATATTCTTTTATGGACGCACTCAACACTAAAATGGTGCCAACATCTCGACATTAGACACGTCCGGAATCACAGACGAAACATCGGCGCTGGGTTCAACTGTGGATGCTGTCATTGCCAATAACTCAGGAACATACCCTACAATGCTGTCTCCATATATGAAGAACAAGGCTAATAAAGATAGAATAATCAATATTGCAAATTTGTATCTGGGATTGCCTAAAATCTCCCGAATAGGTTCTGGTAATTTGTCCAACATATTATATGTTGAATTAACAATTACACTTATCATTTATAACGTGCAATAAAATTGAAATGGCATTACGTTTGGATTTAAATTCACAAAACTATTCGAGACTTATACATAACGACGACATGCTTGAGTTTAACACCGTTTATACTGCGACCTCTGAAGAGGGATTCCATTTCAGATTGATGCTTCAAGAACTTATTAATGATTCACCCATAACATACAGTTGTTATGATGAAGAGTATTTACAATATAATTTGGTTTTAGATAACAACTGTGTAAGCGGGAAATTGATGTATCTCGGAGAACCCGACCCTGAACAGGATGAACCCGCGGAGTATGATGTAATTGTTGAGGTGGAAACTCCCCATCTTGCAGTGAATGACAATTTATTGTATGTTTTGCATAATGGAAATTATTACTTATGGGCAGACACATACTCGTCGTCTATTCGCGATTTAATCCAATGCGACGAAGGATATGACGTGTGTAAAGTCATGGACCTTAAGTATCTTAAGACCACGGGAAATTATCGCGTCAAAATGATGATTGAGGGACAAGGTTATTCGCGTATATGGACATTATTAATGAATGACCGCGGAGAGATATTAAAGAAGGCAGAGGAATTTGAATAAAGGTACGTAATCAACCCATTTTTCTTGCTATATTTTAGAGTATCGTTCGACATATGCATATAAAGTACGGACAACGACAAAGAATAAATTAACTGTAATCTATATAACGAGACATGTTCGAACACTGGAATCTTAGCAGCATCATCCTATTTATGTTTGCGTGTTTATATATAGGAGGTATCATATATCAAATCGTATTCGAAGACAAAACCGCACATCGCGTGGATGTAATGAGATACCGCATGCAAAAAATGGAACGCGACAGCCTTATTCGCAAAATCACGAATTAGTCTTTTCTTTGTCGGTCCGAATGTCATACTTTACCGTTAGTCTTATACTCCGGAGCTGCCGTAGGGAATGCGTTGGGGGAAATACGCTTCGTGATTAACCCTGAAAGGGTGGTTTGTTTGGAGAGTATTTTCCAAGTGCAATAAGAACACGGAATAAACCCAGTATTTTTACTTACCCTTCTTTGTACTCGTGAGGGCGATTTCTTCGTAGAAGAAGCATTCGGTCCATAGCATAAAATATTTTGAACGAAATACTTTATACAACAAGTCGGATAGCCAAAATATAACCCAATACTGCGAAATGGGTTGCGATGAAAACTGCGCATATGCAGTTGCCGATTTATACGTTTTGTATGTGAGCGAGTTAATACCATGTCTATTATCTATGTCAGTAGGCAAACATAAGAAAATACCTAATTCATTTTTATTCGTTGTCGGTCCAAATGTGCCCGTACTTTACCTTACTTCAAACCGACAAACATTAAATATACATAGATAACAGCGTAGTATTAACCGGCTCGTCCTTCCGAATAAGCACATCTAAATTTTTCTTGCTCACCGTATAAGGAAACGATACCTGCATATCGATAAACGGTTTCAATACATCACTACCCGGCTTGACGATACGAAACAGATTCAGCTTTGTATATATAAGCTCCAAACACCGCTTTAAATTGCGCACACCCTGCTCCTGTTTCGTCAAATGCGGCGAATTTATCATATATTGCAACACATCATCTGGAATGACTATATCGGACTCCGACATATTTACTTGCTCACATATTTTCGGTATCATATACTTTCGCGCAATCACCATCTTGTCCTTAGTATCATACCCATTCGTCTTAATGCGATACATACGGTCTTTCAAAATAGGATTCACGTCATTCTCATCGTTATAGCTGAATATAAACAAACACTTACTCAAATCGAAATCCACATCGTTGAAATACTTGTCGTGAAATTGCGTATTCTGCGACGTATCCGTCAAATGCGTTAATACACCTATTATCTCTTGTCCTCTCGCGGTATCACTCACTTTGTCCAACTCGTCGAAATATATTACCGGATTCATACTCTTACTGTCCATCAAGATTTGCGCGATTTTGCCCCAACTACTACCTTCATAGGTATATGAATGGCCCTCCAAAAAACTCGAATCGCCACTACCTCCCAACGCAATAAACGCAAACTCGCGACCCAGTATCCTACTTATCCCGTCCTTCACAATCGACGTTTTTCCCGTTCCAGGAGGACCATGTATTGCAATCGCACTCCCCATTGAAGACGGATTCGCTATCCACTGCCCTAACATCTGCATGATTTGCAACTTAGCGTCATTCATACCATACACACAATTATCCAGCGTGGTCTTTGCATTCACCATAAACTCATTACACACATCTATTCCGTCCGCCAGATTTATAGATAGGCTGCGATATATACCAAACGGAATACGCATAAACGCATCCACCCAATTCTTCAACTTGTAATACTCCGAATTACTCGGGTCCATTGTCTTCAACATATTCAACTTCTGCATCGCAACCGCCTTGAACTTCGGCGGAATATTCGTTTGTAATAACAATAAACGATACGGTTTCTCAATACACATATGCTGATTAATCTGCTCCATATCACGCATGATACGCAACTGTTCTTCATTCGATAATTTCGTCTTGAAATATTCCATCTCATTCATCGTATTGGTCGCAGAATACACCATCTTGTGATATTTTTTCACGTTTTCATACCGTGCTGTCTTCACCAAATCGCGAATCTCTTTTTCACATGCCGAATACTCAGACAAAATATTTTCACGGATTTCGGGAGAGATACACATATCATTCGCCAATTGTGTTCGCTTATTGTTCAATTCACAATACTGCTGTGTTATGTCGCGCACCGGTGAGGATGGAGGAGCAGACACATTTGGCTTTGGCTCCGCAAAATCCGGCATAAACGTGCGCTCATCATCCGAATCGCAATCTTTTTCCTCTCCCATTTCCACGCCCATCTCATCTTCTTTTTCGCCGCTTCCTCCCAGAATGTTCAATAATAACTCTGTCGCATACTCTGCGTTGGCATCTTCACTATTGTAATCTTCGTCGTCGTCTTCATCCAAACTGGTAGCAATAAACGAATCTTTTGAACCCAACGTTTCGCTACTTGCTGTATCTTCACTTTCATCTTCATCTGTTTCCCATACGTCGTCGTCGTCGTCGTCTTCTTCGGTTTTCGCTGGTTTCGGCTTTTTATTTTTATCGTCTTTATTATCATCATCGTCATCGTCCGGTGGGGGCTTTCGTTTGCGCAACTGGTAGGGTGCTGGCATGGTTGGGAAAATATATGTTATATTTTTTATATTATTGTTCGCATTTAATATTACTTTTGACATTTCTTAACCTTTATATTCTTACTCTGTCCCGCTACCGACTTCTTTTAGTGGGTCATCATACAGATATAATTATTTCATACTTATGATATTCTGTTCCACTTGCAGTTTTATAGTTTTCATTAAAAGTTATATTGTTATCATTGATATATTTGATTAAATTGTCTTTATTATCCGAGCTAAAAAGAATCATCTTTGTTTCATTGTCTAAAAGACTAAATTTGTTAAATTCTTTAGATATATCTCTGGTTTTCAAGTCTTCAATAGCCTTTGGCCCTGAAACGTAATGGATTCCCCACCATACATTCTCTGTTTGTTCTTTCGGGTGTATTGTCTTTTTCGACTACCGCGAGTTTTTTTGGCACGAGTTGTTTGGCACGAGTTGTTTTGGCACGAGTTTTTTTGGAACGAGTTGGCATATACTATAATATTAATTACGATTTTAAACTGTGTAAAAATCTATGAATTTTACTTTGTCTGTCGGCATTTTGACTCACCTATAAAATACGAACTAAAATACGGACAAATTGATGTGTAAGACAAAGAATAAAATTGAAATCATAGGATTTGTTTAACAACCAAACAATATAAAAAAATCCTTCGTTATAATATATTTCGAACAAGCGCTTAACAACAATGTCAAACAACAACAAAAACAACAGAATGAACGATATCGCGGCACCGTCCCGCATTATTGGCATTCAGTTTAGTATGTTGTCGCCGGAAGAAATTCGGCGTAATTCGGTTGTCGAAATCACCAAGAGAGATACCTACATCAATAACAAACCTGTTATCGGTGGTCTGTTCGACCCGCGCATGGGAGTTTTAGAACCCGGTCTCATTTGCCCTACCGATGGCCTCACTTACACCGACACTCCTGGCTATTTCGGGCACATTGAACTGGCTCGCCCCGTATTCTTTGTTCAACATATCAAGGAAATCATGCAGACTTGCAAATGTGTTTGCTACAAATGCAGCAAGCTTCTCATTGACAAGAAAGACCACGCGTTCATCACCAATTACAAGGCAGAAGACCGCTGGAATTATGTCGTAAAAGAATGCTCCGGGACCAAACGATGTGGGTCAAACACGAACGACGGTTGCGGTTGCCGACAACCAGACAAGATTGAGTGTGAAGGAATCGCCAACATTTTGGCCGTGTGGAAGGGAATGCCTATCGAAGGCAGCGACGAGAAACAGGATGTCATCGTCAAACTCACTCCGGAAGTCGTGCAAAAAATATTCCGACGTATCAGCGACGACGATGCGCGTTTCCTCGGGTTCGACCCTGTATGGTCTCGTCCCGAATGGATGATTTGCTCCGTGTTGCCTGTTCCGCCGCCTGCGGTGCGCCCTTCCGTCAAACACGACGCGCAACAACGCAGTGAGGATGACCTGACACACATTTACAGCAACATCATCAAGACCAACACTGATTTATGCAACAAAATCGCGGAGAACGCCCAACCCAATGTTATCGATACTTTAACCTTGGTTTTGCAGTATTTCGTCGCAATGATTGTGAATAATAAAGTGAAGGGCGCGATGCCTATGTTGCAAAGAAACGGGCGTCAGTATCAGTGTATCATGTCGCGTCTGAACTCGAAGAACGGCCGTATCCGCGGCAATCTAATGGGAAAACGCGTGGATTACAGTGCTCGCTCAGTCATCACCGGCGACCCGAATTTGTCCGTTCGACAGCTGGGCGTTCCGATGAAAATCGCCAAGAATTTGACGAAACCAATGGTGGTTAATGACCGCAACCGCAAGTTTCTCCTCAAACTCGTCCAGAACGGCCCAGATGAATACCCCGGCGCCAAAATCCTGGAACGCAAAAACGGCGATAAAATCTCGCTTCGGCATACTGACCGTATGTCCATCAAACTTGAAAACGGAGACATCGTGCATCGCCACATGATGGACGGAGACGCGGTTCTATTCAATCGCCAACCTTCGTTGCATAGAATGAGCATGATGTGCCACATCGTTAAAGTAATGAAGATGGGAGACACATTCAGAATGAACGTTGCGAACACAAAACCTTACAATGCCGATCGATTACACGACCAAAAAGTGTCAAATTATTAAACATCGAGGTTGGCAACAGGGGGAGTTAAAAACTTGAAACCCTCTAGTGAATCCAGGAAACCTACGGTTTCCTTGGACGAACCTTCCCTTATTAGGAGGGGGCGTCCGGGGGAACCTGGTTCCCTGGATTTGCAAAACATCTTGATGCGGGAAGTCCCTTAGAGCCTACGCTATCTAATAAATAGCAGAACCACTACCAAGTCTGTGATGGAAACACACAGATGGCCGAGATTGGAACTCGGGTATGGTAATAATGTGGAGGATTGGGTAATCCGCAGTGTTACTGTCTAAGTCCGCAAACGAACTCATCCTGAAAAGGAATGGGTCGTATGGGGGAAACCTTGGTTTCCCTACGGTAGGATATGACAGGCACTCAGAGACTGAACGGATGTTGGTGAGCAGAGAAGGATTAGCCATCTGGAGCTCGCTTAAGATACAGTCCGGCCTGCCTGGAAACTTGCAGGAATCACCGTTCGATGGGGATAGAATTTTGTCCCAAACAAGCAGATGCATGTAGAGTTGCCGATAAAACTCTATTTGGAAAACATTGTAATATCGGTTCATTTGTGCAAGACTTGCATATACTGCACAAAAGGATATAACTGCTTAGTCGCATAGAAGAATTAATTATGCGGCGACACGTCCAAACTGCGGGGACACCCTTAGAGCCTAAGCTTATATAAGCTTAACCACTACCAAGTATATGAGGAAACTCATATATGGCCGAGATTGGAACTCGGGTATGGTAAAAATGTGGAGGATTGGGCAATCCGCAGCCAAGCTCCTAACCTCGTTATGACAAACGCCCGACCAACCAGGGAGGGATGGTATTTGATAGAGTATGGAGAAGGTTCAACGACTAGACGGAGGTGGGTTTCAAATGACGGGCTAATCACCCAGATGAAGCTTAAGGTATAGTCTAATCTTACCAGAGATGGTAAGAACTACGGTCAGACTTCCATCTGATTGTAGCTGGAAATGAATATGCACCTTGGTCAGAATATTATGGCCGAGACAGAGCTGAAGCACTTAGCTGCGACAGTTCAACAAATTATTACGCCCACTTCAAATTCGCCCATTATTGGCATGTATCAGGATTCTCTTTTGGGAGCTTACCGCTTCACGCGAGAGAAGATTGATTTGACACCCAGACAGGCGATGAATTTATTGATGGCGTATAAGAATATTGACATTGATGCGTTGTTGCAACTGAAAGATAATATAACCAATTTCGACGTTTTGTCGCAAATTATGCCACACATCACAATGACTGTTAAAAACAAACTTATTAAAGACGATGAAGATTATTCCACGTCGAATAATGTTATGGAGATTCGCAACGGCAAGTATATTCGCGGCCAAATGGACAAGTCCGTGTTGGGTTCTACCACAAACGGCCTCATTCACCGCGCATTCAACGATTTCGCACCCGAACGCGCCGCCGAATTCATCGATGATTTGCAGGCGATTGTCACCGAATACATGAAGACCAGCTCGTATTCCGTCGGCATCAGCGACCTCTTAGCCGATAAAAACACCATGACTCAGATTACGAGCACCATTGCTACCCAGAAAATGGAGGCCAAGAAACTCATCGACAGTGTGCATTTGGGAGTGTTTAAGAACGAGACCGCAAATTCCAACGCGGTAGAATTCGAGAACCAAATCACCAATATTATGAAGAAGGCCGATAACGACGCCGGAAAGATTGGCAGCAAGAGTCTGAGTAAGAACAACCGCTTCCTCATGATTGTGAATTCTGGGTCCAAGGGCAACATGATTAATATTTCGCAGATGATTTCGTGTTTGGGACAACAGGCTGTTGAAGGCAAACGTATTCCGTATGGGTTAGATAGCCGCACACTTCCACACTATTTCAAATACGACGACTCGCCGGGAGCCAGAGGATATATTGAAAACTCGTATATTTCCGGATTGACCGCCCCCGAGCTCTTCTTCCATGCCATGGGTGGGCGCATTGGCCTCATAGATACCGCTGTTAAGTCTGTTTCGTGGGAAACACCGATTGTTCTCATCGATAATGGGCGTCCGCTTTACACTGAAATTGGACGTTGGATTGATGGAATAATCGATGTATCGGAGCAAGTGAAGAAGTATGAAGAGAAAAATATGGAATTGGTGGATATTCCAAATGGAACTGTGTTTGTTCCCACTATGAATGAACATGGTGAAGTTACATGGGAGGAAATCACCGCTGTTACTCGTCATGACCCGGGAAATGTATTGTATCAGATAAAGTCGTTGGGCGGACGTGAGGTTATTGTAACAGAAAGCAAGTCACTGTTGATTTGGAATAAAGAGAAGGGTATTTTCGAAGAAATTCTCACTCCAGACATTCGCGTTGGAGATTGCTTGCCTGTTACAAAATCGTTGTGTGATATTGATATTGGATGTAATGCATATACTGAAAATGAAATCAAACAGTTTCATGAGAGAATTTGCGATGGCGATTCAATGGTGTTTCCTGATGATTTCGTATTGAACATTAACAATTGCAGATTGTTGTATGATTGTATTAACTTGTACATGAATAAAACTGTTAGCACATGCTATGAAACATATTCTGAAAAAGACCGAAATATTATTGGTATGGCGTTTAGTCGTCTTGGTAAATTTTGCGAATTCAGAGGCAATGACATTTGCATGTTTATGTCTGAGTATGAAACCGTAAATAATGTTGTGTTGGATCCCATAGTTAGTATCACACCTCTCAGTCCGGAGAAGTATCCCAAGATGTATGACTTGACTATCCCCAAGACTCTCAACTTTGGTATTGCAAATGGGTTGCAGGTCCGCGACACGAGTTCGACTGGATATATTCAGCGCCGTCTAATTAAAGGTTTGGAAGATTTGAAGGTCGAGTATGACATGACTGTCCGAAACAGTAATGGCAAGATTGTGCAGTTTGCTTACGGCGACGACGGGTTCGATTCGACGAAAGTGGAGAATCAGCAAATTCCTTTGGCGGGTATGTCGGTTGAGGATGTGTATATGATGTATGATATCGCTCGCATCACCGACAAGGAACGCGGTTCGAAGGACATTTACACGCCCGCGATTGTGAATAAGATTCGCGGCGAAGTGGATGAGACGCGTAAAATGTGTCGCAAATACATTGACCGCATGTTATCCGACCGCGAAGATTTGGTGAAGGATGTGTTCAAGTATAAGGACGACGCGGGTGTTCGTGTGCCGGTCGCATTCAAGCATCTCATCAATAATGTTGCCGGCAGTATGAAATTAGATGCACATTCGATGGTCGATATTTCGCCACTGGAAACATTCATCCTGGTCGAAACCTATTTTCAAAAACTGGAGAAACTGCACTACGTGCGTCCCACGAACTTATTCCGCATAATGTACTTCTTCTACTTAAATCCCCGCGATTTACTGTGTGTGAAGAGATACAACAAGACAGCATTAACCGTGTTGCTGGAAACCGTGGTGTTGAAGTATAAACAGGCGGTGGTGAATCCGGGAGATATGGTCGGTGTCATTGCCGGCCAGTCGATTGGTGAGCCCACTACACAGCTGACTTTAAATTCGTTCGTATATGAGACCGAGATTCTTGTGCGTAATGCTAAGGGTGAGATAAAGTGTGTCCAGATTGGCGATTTTGCAAAGTGGGGTATCGATACTTCGCGCAAGATCGAGTATATGGATGCCAAAGACACCACCTATGCTGAACTGTGCGAGTTTTACGAAGTGCCCAGCGCCACCGAGGACGGTCGCACGGTGTGGAGACGCATCGAAGCTGTAACAAAACATCCCGTTATCAATGAGGACGGAACCAATACTATGTTGAAGGTGACGACGAAGGGTCAGCGCGAAATCATTGCGACCAAAGCGAAATCATTCTTGCAATTGGTGGATGGTAAAATTGTTGGTGTAAATGGGTCGGAATTGCAAGTGGGCGATTATTTACCCGTGTCTAAGAAGCCGCTTGATTTCACGGAACGTAAGTCGTTCGATTTGCGCGAAATATTGTCGCCCAAAGAATACATTTATGGCACTGAGATGGAGAAGGCGCGCAGTCATATGCACGAGAATCGTTGGTGGATGAAACACGCTGGTAAATCGTTTGTGTTGCCGTATGCCCGCAGTGATAGTGCATATTGTGCATTAAACGGTGGGCACAATAAAGGGTCTAAAACACAATTTGTGTATAAGCCCGGATGTGTATATACAACCACTAACTCTATTGGCAATTATGAGATTCCGGAGACAATGCCATTAGATTATGACTTTGGATATTTGATTGGAGCATATTGCGCAGAAGGTTGCATGACCAAACATCAGATTAGTATTGCTAACAACGCGAATGAATATTTGGCGCCGATTGAGAGATGGTGTGCGAAACACAATTTGACAACTAAAATCTATTGCCATAAGAACAAGATTCAGGAAGGTTGGACCAGTCAGGATATTCGCATATACAATACTGTGTTATGCCGCATCTTGGAGAAGTTATGTGGCAAGCTCAGCCATAACAAATTCGTCAGCGACATAATCATGTTCTCTAATCGCGAATGCATACTTGGATTCTTGGATGCTTACATTAGTGGTGACGGATGTGTGAATAAATCAAAAGACAGGATAACTGACATATCAGTTGGTTCTGTTTCGCATAAAATGCTCACACAAGTTCAAGTCATGATGAAAAATATTGGCGTATTGGGTAAAATGTATAAATGCACAAAACGTGAATCTAATAATCGCGGATCAAAAGACATAAAGCAAGGTTTCATGTTAAGAGTAACTAACAAGCAAGCTCAAACTCTTGGTAGGTTATTAAATTTGTCTATTGATTATAAACGTGAGCGCATCGCAGAATTATTAACGCAAGACTTCAAATATGAATATTGCGGTTCCGACTTACAGATTCCCAATATTATCAACGGAGAAACCATCATGCAAGCTCGTGACGGCAGATGCAGCGATTTGGAATTTGACCAAATCATTTCCATAGAGGAAGTGCCAAATACAACTCCTTACGCGTATGACTTAACTGTTGAGGATACGCGAAACTTTGACTGCATGAATGGTCTATGTGGCCGTGACACTTTCCACTTAGCAGGTGTTTCAAGCAAGAGTAATGTGACTCGTGGTGTCCCGCGTATCGAGGAGATTTTGAATTTGACCAAGTCGCAAAAAAGCACATCGCTTACGGTGCATTTGAAGCCGACGGACGAGCAGCACATGGACAGGGCGGTTAAGTATGCGAAGATGTTGGAGCATACGAAGTTGGCGGATGTGGTGAAGTCGATGCAGATATGTTTTGACCCGGCGGAGGATGACACGCGTATAACGGATGACCGAGACTTTATGCGCCAGTTTATTGAATTTGAGCGAATGATGCAGGAGTGTGGTTCGGAAACGAATGCGTCGGAAAAGTCGAAATGGGTCTTGCGTATGGAGATGGATGAGGAGACGATGTTGGACAAGAATATAACGATGGACGATGTGCATTTCGCATTGAAGAACAGCGTTTTGGGAGAAGACATCACATGCTCGTATTCGGACTACAATTCCGACAAATTGGTGTTTCGCATTCGTAGCTCGACGTTTGGTCAGAGCAAGAAAAAGACGAAGAACGTTGCCGTATCGTTGGACTTGAGCGACGATATTAGCATGTTGCGCGCGTATCAAGACACAATACTCAATAGTGTTGTCTTGCGTGGTATAACTGGTATAGTGAATGTGCTACCTCGTAAGCTGCAGAATATGGTGAGTAAAGAGGATGGAAAGTATTCTCGCAAAGATATGTGGGTTCTTGATACTACCGGCACGAATCTGTTGGATACTCTGGCGCTTGAATACATTGACTCAACGCGCACGTATAGTAATGATATAAAGGAGGTATTCGATGTGTTGGGCATTGATGCGGCGAGACAGACTATATTCGATGAGATGACGGACGTGATGGATGCGTCTGATGTATATATCAACTATCATCATCTAAGTCTGTTGTGCGACCGTATGACACTGACCAAGGGCATGGTATCGATATACCGAACTGGCATTTTGAGCGACGATGTGGGACCGATTGCCAAATCGACGTTTGAGGTGCATACAAAGGTGTTGTTGGATGCAGCGCGCAGAGCGGAGTTTGACCATATTCGCGGTGTATCGGCGAATGTGATGTGTGGGCAGCAGGGATTGTATGGAACAAACGCGTTCCAGGTTGTTTTGGATATGAAGGAAATGGCGAAGTTGGAGGACAAGATGGTGAATGCGGAAGAAGATGACGTGGAGAAGATGATGGCGAAGATGGGTCTTGGCACAGCGGACGGGTGTGTGAGCAAGATTGCTAATAATATTAAGTATTTGAACAGAGAACAAACAGGTAGGTGCAATGATGATTATGATATGGGGTTTTAACGTCCGGAATACGCTTCGTTGGCGCACATAATCACCATTTTTTCTTCTGTGGTGAGTTTTTGATATACGCGATTTTTATTGAAATCGAACTTCACCATTTTACCCACAGGAGTTTTACACAGTATCATGGGACAAACCGCGGTGATTTCGACATCTACAACCATACCTCCATACGACAATGTATATGTTTTACCACCAAGGTCAATCCATCGAATGAACCGACCTCTGCGTAATTGGTCCAATGAATAAACGTACCTGTATTCTGTCAATTTGCCCCATAAATCGGCAACTGTTTCGGGAGATATAGAAGGTAATGTGGTCAAAGACCTGTATAATTGGTCGCGCAGTTTTGCAGTAGTGAGACCAGACAGATATTCGTATTTTTCGGCATATTGTATTATTTCCGATACATTTACTGGCGTTTGTTGTTGCTTTGCCTCTTCGAAAATTTCGGCAATATTCATGTGTGTATATATCAACACATGAATTATGTTTATACCAGCGTTCTGGATGATAATATTCCAGATATGCGCGAAAACGCGGGTTTCAAAATATTAGTCGGTTCCGTTTTCATAAATTGAACAGCAGCCGCCAATTTAGTGTTTGCCAGTTCATTCACGATGATGTTGTTTATAATCAAAATTGCGCACCAAAAAATAATATACAAGTCATTTCGAGAATGCATGAATCCACGGTATATGTACGGATTAAATCTATAAATGAGATATGCGCAAACAACCGACTGAACGACTATATTCAACCAACGAATATATTGTGCATCAATATTGAACAAACCAATGGCAATTACTAAATACAATATATTCACAAATGCCAGACTCCACGCAATGATAGCTGAACTCCCCAACATATATATTACACATACATACAGTTCTATTTCTGTGCTGTGTATCCCGGACATTGAGTAGGATCGCTTTCGACTTTCATGAAATGCGATGTGCATCCACGTTGTTTCTTGGGGTTTTCATCCTGTCTCTCGGAAAAATAAATTGGGAAATACGCGTTATTTTTGTTTGTAACTGTATCGAAAATAAAACCGGAAGTAAAATGCGGAAAAATACGCAGCGTGTTCATGTGTAGATTAATGGTGTCATGCTCGGCAATACGGTCGTCTTTCACTGTATTAACCGCTTTCATAAAATTACTGTTAATGTACTTATCCATAGTTTGGGATATATTTCGATACACAGACACGTTCAACCGGTTATGTTGCATGTGCGAATTGAATTTATCGTCTGTCATGAATGAGAATATTAAGTTCGGGAAACACGCAGTTTTGTCTTTTACTCTTCCTACTAATATCTTTGTAAAATCAGCTATTGTGCGAGTCTGGGCATTTACTGCAGTTTTGAATATGGGTTCTTTCTTTGCAATTAACTCATACACATTACTTGTCGTGAAATCGCGCAAGCTACAATCATACGGTTTAATTAAATTTATTAAATCCATTACACTAACCTTGGCCGTTAAATCCTGAGGGTCCGTAGCGAAAAACGAGTTGATTGTAAAACCCATTGCGATAAATGTTTTCATTGCCGTGAAAAACGCATCTTGCGGTTGTTCAGCGTTTCCACATGGATACGCGCTACCTCTATACGAGATAGCCATTCCGTTTGCTTTCATCATATTCAAAAATCTATACATGGTGTTTGTATTGTCTATGGGTGGCGTAAATGTAACACCGAATGCATCTAACGCATCCATGAACTTGTAGTAGTTGGAATATACTACACCAAAATCCACGATAGTTGATATAAACTGCTCGAAATATGGATATGTTATTCCCTTCTTTTCAGACATAGCTTTAACGAACACGACATAATCAGTCCGAGGAACACCGAATCGTTTCAGATGTTCAAGCACTTTACAAAAATTGGTTTTGTCGCTGCCGAATTTGGTATATACTTTCACCATCTCGTCATATTTTGCAACTGTATTCACGCCAAAACTATTGATTTTACTGTAAAAATCGGGCTCTGTCATAAATGACCCATCATCTTTCGGAACCGCTTGAACTGGGTTGTCAATACCGAAAGACTTGGCAATACTGTATGCATTTGTGAAAGGTTCGGGAGAGGACTTGAAATAATCGAAAAACGACGAAAATCCTTCGGTTTCTTTTCCGAAATTAGATTGGTTTCCCTTGAAATTTGTCATAAAACTGCATGCATCCTTATCAAACTGTAAATACTTGCTGGTCTGGTCTCCGGCAACATATAAACGCAAATTATGCCTGGTCATAGAGTTAATTAATTCTTTAAACGTTGTCGTTGGTTTATCTGTGTTGTTAAAATACCCGCAATTGTTCAGTTTATTTAATATGAGGTCAATTTCACTCTTGCGTAATCTCCCTTTATTATTACTTCCGCGGCTCTTAAACGTGCCAAATTTTGTGAGTGATTCTCGGAATGCTGCATCGTCATAATCCTTGAAATATTTTGACATCTTCGTGCGGAAATCATTATACGTATTCACATTTCCTATTTCCGCATTTTGCAATAATTCAATCACTTTCATAATGAATTTCAACGTGGGAGGATTTTGAATTTCTGGAAAATCCGGTTTGAAATGCATTGCAACACTGAGTAGTTTGTTGTGAGGACCTTCTGTATCATACTTTGTTATACCATAAGTTTTCACAGCATTTATGTATTCAGGAAGCTCATTAATGTTTTGCATACCGGTTTTACTTGTAAATTCTTGCAAATTGTTAAAATTAAGACCAAACGCACTCATTGAATTTAATATTTCCGCGAAATTCGAACTTTGGTTGAAACCAAATCTACTCATGTATGAAACAAAACTTGAGTCTTGAACAACCTTGGAAAAATTAAGTTGGAATAAGTTCATTGCCTGTATTGTTGTGAGGTCGGGTTTGACTCCAATGCTCTTTAGGTTTCCGTTCGCAGCATCAATATATTGATTTAACCGACTATCCGATATACCAAACGGATTCAGAATGTTATTCTGCACATATGAAATATCAGGGTCTGTATTATATTTTACGCCCAATGCATTTAATCCCAAAATGGCATTTGTAATATTAGTGTATCCAGCACCCGAAATTTTATCAAACAACGCGTATATCTCCAAATCAGTGCTTACGCCCATTCCCTTTGCTGCATTTAACACTTGCGCCACGTCAGTCGATGACCTGGTATCCACTCCTAGCGAACCAAGTTTATTTAATAGCATTGACGATGAGTCGGGTGTCTTCATGTTTATTCCAATATCATTGTAATTCGACAGTTGGGCGTTAAATACTTTGGGTTGAATTGAAGGTATCGAAGTTTCGGTTGATGCGGGCTTGACAGTCATTTTTGATTGTACTTGAGATACCGTCTCACCGGATTCTCCTGAAACACCACCATCGCTGTATCCCTCGTATATAGAGCTTCCCAATGTGGTGAATCCTTGCCGAACAGGTGTAATTTTTAGTTCAGGAGGTTGTTTGATGTATGCAGCCATTCTCGGATTCGGGTTTGTGGGCTTGCTCAACAGGTCTTTCGCTGGAATGGTCCAACAGTCCCATGGTCCCGGGACACGTTTTTGCACAACAAACCCGCCACAACTTTTGTTAGAACTGCATACTTTGGCGCAGTTGGCTTCGGGTCCAGAATTCGGGTTTGAAGACTCAAAAAACGTGGTCCAAGTTGTTGCTCCACCAATTTCTGTATCTTTTTTCCCATCATATCCAGACACTGGAATGTTAGTAATACCCTCTACGAACGATTCTTTTTTGTTGAGTTCAGCTGCAATTTGTGTCTTGTATTTCAGTGCAGTGTAGGTTAAAGAATTCTTTTCCATGGGGAATTTCTTTTGCAATTCGTTGCTGCTAATATACTTATCAACAATCTGGTTGTCATTGAATACAGCCTGTTTAGGTGGCAATGTAAATACATTGTTTTGATAAGGTGTCAGAATATTTGTGCATGGTCCAACACTTCCTGGAGTTGCCGTCGAACCCAATGCTATAGCACGTTCTACTTCTCCCGGGGTTCCGTCTCCGATGAAACATTGGACTTCTCCGCTGGGTTGAATCCATTGCAACCCAAACACTTGTGAAGGTTTAAGTCCGTTTCCAGGGTTGGCGGCTTTATCGGCACACTGGCTTTCCACGGACACTATTTTTGAGCCGTCATAATATGGTTTAACATTGCCAACCAGTTTTGGAATTGCACGTTGGTCTGAGTCTCGGTAGCATCCTAAGTTTTTAATTTCTCCAGCGAAGCCTTCTTTCTGTGGAGTATTCACCTGTTTCATTTGTTGGAGATATTGCGAAAAACTCGTTATGTTTGCGTTTTTCATGTCGGAAACCATTTTTTTGAATGGGTCTACATTCCCACCATATGGATATGATTGCAAATTGGTCATATTGGCATTGTCTTTTAGATAATTCAACAAGTAGGCCATGTCGGCTTGAACAACCGGGTCGTTATTCAAGTTATTAACATCGATGAAATACACACCGGAATCTCTTAGTAAATCAACAATTTGCTTTTTGATAGATTGGTCCCACCGTTTAATGTCCTCAACATTGAATTTATTCTGCATCCATCCACCATTACATTGTTGGTCTCTTTGCGCACTGGTTGCGTTTCTTCCAGAATACCTGTTTGATGCATCGTTTGTCTGGTTTCTGCATTTATCCTTTTGCGCCCTATCAACAATTGCCATAATCGCAGCAGCAAAAAACCAAAACCCTTCCTTCACTCCATCCTCTTGTTTTTCTGCTACATCAACGTGCAATTCACTAATTGAATGTGAAAATATTAATGATACGGCTACAATACATATCAAAAACACCAATAACCATATTGCCGGTCTCATAGTTGGTATGGTCTAATATACACTAACAATTGATTGTTTTTTAACATACAAATATAGACATTGCGATTCAAAACAAGTACCCTTAATGCTCGGAATTTACACAGTGATAAGCCCTATTAAACAAGGAACATTCGGGTCCGTTTTCTTGGGGAAAAACACAATCACGGATGACCACGTTGCCATTAAAGTCGATAGTAATACAGACAGTCTTCAACACGAAACATCAATATTGCATCATTTATCCGCTAAAGAATGCCGTATTGTTCCGCCCATTTTTAACTACGGGAAACTAAGCAATGGGAAAAACTACCTTGTTATGCCGTATTACCAAACATCATTGTCAGATTATTTGGCTCAGTATCCGGCCGGTGTCTCTCCCGAACATGCTAAAGAAATCCTTCGTGAAATGTTCGATATGCTAAAACATATCCATCGGAGATGGATTATTCACCGGGACATAAAACCGGCGAATTTCATGATAAAGAACGATGGCTCTCTCGTATTAATCGATTTCGGACTGGCTACATATTACATGACAGATTCTAAAACACATATCAGTATGGCGCGACATATCCCGGAAGATAATGTAGATTTTTTAATTGGTTCCCGCAGATATGCGAGTATCAATATTCATTTGGGCTATACTCCCTCTCGCAGAGACGATTTGATATCCGCCTCATACATTTACATTGCTGCGCGATGGCCTAAATACATGCATGATGGGACACAACCCGTCGATTGGGTAGCGAAAAAACAGTTAGACAATCTACCGGAAGAAAGCCGGACATTATTCAAATATTTATATTCATTGGCTTTTATGGAAAGTCCGGATTATACGATTAGTATTTGATAAGGTATGAAACGATAATGTATGGCTGCATATTGTTGTGAGCTGCCCCTCCGCCAGTATTTCCAATAGATATTATTTCAACTGATTTATTATTCATCTCATCAGATGTGGGGTCAAGTCCTGTAGGAGTATAATAACCATCAAGTTTCGCCATGCCAACAGTGGATGATGAGTTTGTTGTGTGAGAATGCGACGGCATTTCATTCACAGTCAATGTGTGTGTAGATTCACCACCGGTCTTACCCATAGCATTGTACGCTACAACCGCAGAATCGTACCCGACTGGGACGCGACCCTTCAAATTAGGCAATCTAAATCCATCGTCCTCATCAGTTATAGTAGCACTTCCATATGTGGTAGAAATAGCGTTGAATAAGTCAGCATAATTTACTCTTAACACAGCGGCTCCATTGCATTCCAACCAACCGTTGGGTAGTCTGACGAGTGTTTCATCGACTGTGTAATTAATGGCGGACATGATAATGGTTCCTGCTGGAATCAACACATAACCGTCCAAATAAAAGTTTCCGGTTGCTCTGAAGTTGGTTGCGTTAATGTCTCCACCAACAGTCAAATCACCGCCAATCTTTACATTGCCGCTAATATCGGCATTGCGCTTGACAACCAGGTCGAAACTGTGTGTAGGAGCGTGTAAGAATTCAGCAGTTCGATTGCTAAACATCACTGACGTGTTGATATTTTGACTTTGACGACGACGAAACATTTTATATATAATCCCAAGAATAAACATAAACACGTGGCACATCTATATCCATATTTCCATTGTATCCGAGCAATGTCTGAACAACCGAGATTGACTGGTCGGGTGAAGTGGTTTAATAATACGTCGGGGTTTGGTTTTATTACTGTGTGTGATGGGGAGCATGCCGGTAAAGACATTTTCGTTCATTATTCGTCTATCCAAGTCCAGAATGAGCAATACAAGTATCTTGTGCAAGGAGAGTATGTAGATTTTAACATTGTGAAGCCGAATAATGGAATACACGAATATCATTCTGTTAATGTAAGTGGTGTCAAAGGCGGCGCACTCATGTGTGAAACATGGAGTGAGAATCGCAACCGACGAGATTTCCGCATGGAGGTGGAGAGCAAAATTAATGAGAAACGAACGCAAAAGAAGAAAGAGAAGTTTGAGACCGAAACAACCACACAACAGTCATCTGTGTGAAAAATGATATAGAAACGAAAGAATAATAAAAATAAAGCCCTTTTTTATTTTTATTATTGTTTTTTACAATTGATGAGTGAAGTCAGTGTTGAAAAAATTACCGAAAAAGTGCATGTTATTCATGACCGTTTGCGTAGTGTAAAATCGTTGATGACCGAAATTATGCGTGATATTACTTGGGTAGAAATGACTTTAGATAGACGTGTTCCGAAAGACTCTTATTCGGCCAGGAAAGACCCGTTGGGATTAAACAGACGCCGAACGGAAGATTCGCATGTTAATGTTGCAGACGCACAAACTGTGTATAGTTCGGGCTCAGTTAAACGTGCGTCTGGTCTTACTATTCCTGTTCTATTGAGTGATGCTATGTGTGATTTTATGGGTTTAGAGCATGGTTCAAAAGAATCCAGAGTTGGAATCACTCGGGAAGTGAATTCCTATATAAAAAAACACTCCTTGCAAGATGCTGAAGATAAACGTGTGATTAATCCGGATGCAACACTCTCAAAGTTGGTTGGGTCTGAACCTTTTCATTTCTTCCAGTTGCAAAGCTTGCTGAAACATCATTATGTGAAAGACCTTGCCAAATCCGATTTAACGGCATTTGACGATGACGGGCTGCCGTTAAGTGAGCTCACTGATGACGGTATTTATGAAGACTAAATAAATTTCAACATTTCAGCTGGATACTGCATTTCTTTCAGTATCTCGACACCACCGTGAAGTTTGGAAATGCCAGGTTTGATTTTGTATGTGTATTCCAACTTGCCATTATCTTTGTTCTGTTTCACTACCATTTGGTAATTACCTATACGCTCCAATTTGCGCAACCGTTTGCACACTTTCACGTAGTGCGTCGTTAATATGAAATCCACATTCGTCCATTTCGTTGCCATGTATTTCAAAAACGCGGTCGCTGCACGGGTAGCTTCATCCGGATTAGTTCCAGAATACAGTTCGTCGAACAAACAGAAATGGTGCGAATTCTCTCCCGATTGTTGAATGGCATCCAATATCTCCTTGCAACGTCGCGATTCCGCCTGGAACAAACTGTCCCTGCCAGATGTATCGGGTATGTTGAGATAGCTGTGTATATGTGTGTATGGTTTGACAATGGCACTCTCATAACAACCACATCCGAACTGCTGACTAAACAGAATGTTTAGCGCAATCGATTTCAAAAAGGTGGTTTTGCCCGACGCATTCACACCGGTTATCACCATTCCGCGAGACAAATCACAGTCATTCACCACGCCATTATTAACTCCAACATACCATTCTCTCCCGAATTTAGTTGGTTGGTCCGAACTAAACGAACAAACATTTAGGCGTTTTTCCGACAACAACCGGCTTACTGACAACATCATTTTGAAATATCCGTCGAATCCCACCGCATATCTCAGTGCGGCTTCGAACCCGGCATCTTTGTGGATTTCGTAGTAGCATTTAGACATGTATCCTAATTGTCCGGTTTTGCGAAGATTTAGGGAAAACTCGTCGATTTTGGACAATTTTGCGGAAAGTTTAGTGAGTTGTTCGAAATGTCGTTGAAGGGTTTGGTTAAATGGTCTATATGTGTTGCAATTCGAACTAACATTTAGGAATATTGTCATTTTGTGCAAAACGGAATCGACGAAATTGCGCGTGTTGAACAAATTGGTGTTCATACGCTTGATGGTGTGGAAGAAACGGATACAGCTGGTGATGTTGTTATACATTTGCAATCCGTAAAGTCCTACCATGAAGACAATATACATTAAATTTTCGGGAGAGAAAGACCGAATATTTAGCATTTTTCCGATAAAGTGGTGTTTAGATATTTCGCGAAGCGTATCCAAATATTCTGCGAATCCGATGTCGATTCCGCGAATCTTTAGCAAGAAAAACGGCATGACAAACATGACGAATGGCAACAATAAACTGGCCACGGGACTGGACAGGTTGATGAAGCACATCGCCATGAGGAAATCCTCGCTGTAGTTGAGATATTCGAGAATTGACCAATCCATGTATCCGTGTTTCTCGATGAAATACTCGCACTCTTTAACGTCGGACCACATTGCCAAGAAATCGCCGCATTTTGATTTATAACCCGAATCACTCTCCCGAATTTGGGAGAGAACACATTGTGTATCGCTTAAAAACCCGACATCCGATGTGAAATGTGCAGCTTGGTCGGCGGCTACGCGCAGAACGAACTCATTCGTATCTTTATCCGCAGGGTCGATTTCGGCTAAATGGTTATACATGGATACGAGTTCGAGGTCGGATTGAACGGTGGGGGATATAGTGTGGATGTGTTCGGGAGAGAGATGAAGAATTGGAAGTTGGAACTCGTGATGAAGCTTAGGTTTAGTCTGGGGTTCCGTTTCATTTTGGGGGTGCGTAGGAGCTTCTTCTTCTGAGACACAACCGAACAAACATGGTATGGAACTTGCGAGTGAAATATCAATCGATCCGGATAACATTGTGGTTGATTGTGGTGTATATAATACAGCATAATCGGGAGATGACATTTAGACGTAGTATTTAATCTTTACTATACCAGACCCGCCTTTTACTCCTTGTGCAAAGCTATTTGTTGCACACCCAGTTCCGGACCCGCCTTTACCGACATTCGCCATCGTGGTTCCAGTAGCAATTGTATTTGGAGCACCTCCCGGCCCTCCATAGCAGAAAGCAACTCCATCTCCCATGAATCCCATGAGTCCGGCACCGCCACCAGAACCACCATATGAACTGCCTTGCCCACCACTTGACCCGACTCCATTTCCTCCATATCCACCAATTAAACGTCCATTCGTAGTCTGACCCTTACCTCCATTGCTATATCCATCAGTATTCGGTACTAATACTCGCGAAGGCTGCCCACCGGACCCTCCTTCTGCCGAAACACTACCAAACGAAGAATCATCGCCTTTGCTTCCGGCATATTCAGCATTAGTTGATGCGATTCCGCCTTCTCCTCCATCACCAACAAATATATTGTATGTTTTACCTGGAGAGACCTTGTAATATACGGCTGGATTGAAAGAAACATTATAATTGGGGAACATTATACGTTGAAGCCATATATATCGGGGTTTAACCATCGATATATATCAATATTAGTTAATCATATATCTTGTTGAGTAATACCTCTTTCACAATATACGCCGACGTGCCGCAGTTGTGTTTCACAACAAGCTCGCCCTTTGCCCGTTCAGCATTGGCTAAAGAATCGAATATTCCAATGAATTCGAAAGAATTAGTAAAAAGTGCCCACATTCTAATATATGCTCCATTTGCACGTTTTTATATGTTTTTACAACAAAACATATAACCTTGAGACGACAAAGAATTATGAAAACACAAAATCAACTGGCAACTCCGCAATATTGATTTTGTAATGACGTTCAATATTTTTCATCGTGTAAATATCCTGCTTCGTCATAAAATTAATCGCCTTTCCCTTCCGTCCCCAACGACCACTCCGACCAATACGATGTAAATACGTATCCACACTACGCGGCACGTCAAAATTAATTACCACATTCACTTGCTGAATATCGATTCCGCGCGCCGTTAAATTAGATGATATCATCACACGATGAACGCCTTGACGGAATTCGCGCATAACAGTCTCTCTTTCCACCTTCGACATTCCACTGTGTAAAGCACACACGGAAAACCCCTCTTCCAACATGGCATTATATAGCTCAACCACGCGGTTCAAACTGTTCGCATAAATAATCGACTGGGCCAGAGTTAAACCGTGGAAAATCGACTTCAACATGTCGAACTTGTCGCGGTCGTTGTGCATAGCAACAAAATATTGTTCGATTCCATCCAGTGTGAGCTCTTCCGGCTTCATGATGATTTTGACCGGATTGCGCATGAACTTTTCCGTGAGTTTCAACACCTGTTCCGACATTGTTGCACTGAACACAGCAGCCTGTGTGTCCGCTGGCAACACCTGGAAGATGTTGTAGATTTGTTCCTTGAAACCCGGACTCAACATCTCGTCTGCTTCATCCATAACCAACATCTTCAGATTGCTTATGTCAAGTGCTCTGCGCCGAATCATGTCGTAAATGCGGCCGGTGCATCCAATGACCACATGCGGAGGGGCATTCAGAATGTCTCGCGTATCTTCGCCAATATTCGTTCCTCCAACCATGGTCTTGATTCTCGTCCCGGGCATAAACTCACTCAGAGAACGCATTACACCATACACTTGATGAACCAATTCGTGCGTTGGCAACAAAATTAAAGCCTGCGTTTGGTCCTTGGTTTCATCGACACGCTGCAAAACACTTATCGAAAACGTGCCCGTCTTACCTGTGCCGGATTGCGCTTGCCCAATCACATCGTTTCCCGTCAGCACAGGCATAATTGCCTTCTGTTGAATCTCACTTGGAACTTCGAATCCATATGAATAAATACCGCGAAGCAAGTCTTCCTTCAATCCCATGGAATCCCATGTGCGATATCTTGGGATTTCAATCGCGGGGTCAGATGTTGTTTCGCTCACTGGTTCTTCTTGTTGTAAATTCATAATATGCAATCAAATGATAAAAATGAAATTAACGTGGAATATTATTTTTAGACACATACGTTTATATTTATTAGTCAATTAAACACAACATCAGTTTAAATCACTTAAAACTAATACTCAATCTATTTTAGCTATGACTTCCATTATTCGCAGATTTCGTCTCGCAGATTTCAGCACCATGGTTGCACCTCCATTGGAACCAGCTGTTTTACATGTGTTGCAATTACTTGAGTCTCAACTGGATATTCCGTCTGAACCGGCGTCTGGCCGATTGACCTCTATTCGAAAACGCCCCGAAGAAACAACTACCAAAAGAGAAAGAGGATCCGCCAGGGGTGCTCGCGGTGGCCGAATTGCAGAGACGCGCAATATACCCGACGAGAACTGGGAAGCGATGCGCAACTTTAAGGCGACGAAGATAGAGATGAAGACTGGGATAGAGAAGGTTATTAATGATATTCGCAGTGTGATTAACAAATTGAATGCGGCTAAGATTTCACAGCAGCAGATACAGGTTATTCAATTGGTGCGAGATTACATGGACAGTGAATTGCAAAGTCCAGAAAATACGTCGCAATTGGTTCGTACGGTGTTTGATGTTGCATCGAGTAATAAGATGTTGGCACCGGTGTATGCGGAATTGTATCGCGAATTGATAGATGAGTTTGATGTGTTCAACGAGCCAATCGATTCTTTGGTAGCGGATATGATTGCGCAGCCGATGATTGAGTATGTGGACCCGGACAATGATTATGACGGGTTTTGTTTATACAATAAGCAGATGGACCGCCGCAAATCGACGACCGCGTTTGCGGTTGAGTGTATGAAGGCGGATTTGTTGGAGAGGTTGAATATAATGGGGTTATTGAATTGGTATTTGGATTCGAGTAAGTCTATGGTTCTAACGGAAGGCAATGAGAAGACAGTAGAAGAGCTTGCTGAGATGGCGTACATTGTGGTTCATCAAGGTAAGACAGCATTGCGAGAAACGGATGGGTGGAATGACGTGTGTGAAAAGGTGGGAGAGATGTCCAAGATGAATTCGAAGGTGTTGCCGAGTTGTTCAAATAGAGCGGTGTTCAAGTATAAGGATATATTGGATTTAATCCACAAGTAAGTATGATGACCAAGTGAAAAATAACACGAATCAAGTGTGATTCTTTTTATTTTGTTTATTCTAAACAGAATAAAATTGAAATTATTCGCTATATGTGTAATAGCGTATATATCGAACCAATATTGTTAGTCATGTTCCAGTTTGTGCAAGAAAGAACCGAGTTGATGCGGGTTTTAACTCCCCACTACAAAAACAAAGTCGAGCGTTATCGTGAGTTGATATCAACGAATGATATACATAAGATTAATGAAGATGGACATACTGAACTCATGTGCGCTATCAACGATTATGTGATTAAACAGCGTTTTCCCAATACACACAACATAGATGAACTGGATGTGAATGCGTTGTTTGACAACATTATGGAACAAAGTCCGCCGCAAGAATACTGGAACTATTCCCCGGAAGACAACTACTCGCTTATTCATTTTGCGGTAGATGCTGGATTACACTACATAGTTGAAAGTCTGATGAATATACCGGAAGTTGTCGTATCTACCGTGAATTGCAATTCACTTACACCGCTGTTGATGTGTTGTGGGCGCATTGATTATTTAATCAAGACGCCTAAAACATATGTGAAACAAATTGAGAGACAAAAAGCTATATTGACCCTGTTGCTTAAAAGCGGAAAAGACTTCAATGTGGATGAGAAGGATTCAGACGGCATTGATGCGCGAACATACTTTACACGTTTCGCAAGAAAACTACGTATGAAAAAGAGCGATTTCCCGTAAGCTGACCAGGCGAACAAAAATAAAGGTAAGTTTATGCCAACAAACATCCAAAAGTCCGCCCATAATGTACGGGCATGACCATTTTTTCCTTCGATAACATATTCGAATGCTAATATACGTATGTGGTGTTTCATGTAGAAAAAAGAATAGTTCCTAATTATAGAATGGTAGCCTCAACAATCAACAATAAAATCAAATTTGCGGAATCATTTGAAATTGACGACGAAGACATCGGACACACTTCGGATGTCTATGAATTAGACGTTTTCACCAAAACTATATCCGTCATACTTGGCAAACCCAAATACACGTATGCTGACCAAAACGTAGTTTATCTCCCGATTTATGCCATCAGTCGAGACAAACTATTGGGAAAAATCGGCGTATTCGAAATATCCACACCACAATTGGTGAAACTTTATCGGAATGGTTCCATTGATTTAGCCAAATTATCACCACCCCTCATGTTTTCGGAGTATGAAAACACAGAACGGTTAGACACACTCAATGCTGACCCGAAATATTACCACGACATGGCACCGGCTGTAAAGGAAGATGACCTATTCCAAGTGTTAGACGACGAATTTGACCTGAAACATCGGCAGGTATTGGAAGAGAAAGAGAATGTAGATGAAGACGACCTTGAATTCCGGTTAATGGCTAAACCGGAGGATATTTCGGGAGAGAAACGCAAGGCAATAACTAAAATCGATTCGGGAATATTTACTATTATGCCGACGTTTGCTCAGCCGGCAATGTTGCGTGAAGAGACGGAAAAAGATGCGGAACAGTTGCGAAAGAGTTATCGTCCTGGTTCAGGTAATCCGTGGATACAAGAGCGCATGAAAAATAATGGGTATTCGATTGAGGAGAACGAAGGTTCAGGGGATTGTTTTTTTGCGGTCATACGAGATGCGTATAAGCAAATCGGGAGAGAAACGACAGTGGAAAAATTGCGCGCTGTTTTGGCGAATGAATTGACGGATGAGATATTTCAGGAGAAACGTAAATTGTTTCTCGAGTTTGATAGGCAGAAGAAAGAGAAAGAATTTCAGATGTCTGAATTGGAAAAACAATTGGCATCGTTGAAAAAACAAGTGAAATCGGACAAATACGGAAAAGAGGAAACAAAGAAAATGATTCAGGAAGCGAACCAGATTGTTAAACAGCATCTCGAATTGAAGCAAGAACGCAAAGACATCCAAAAAGTAATGGAGGAGTATGTGGGTGTTATGAAAGACATCAACACATTGGAAGATATGCGCGCACATGTGCAAACACAATCGTTCTGGGCAGATACATGGGCAATTACCACACTTGAACGCGTATTGAATATGAAACTGATTGTAATGTCCGAGGATGTGTATAATGATGGAGATAAAGCCGGTGTATTGCAATGTGGCGAATCCGATATTAAAATCCAAGAGAGGGGTGTTTTCTCTCCCGAATTCTATATTATAACTTCTTTAGGACACAACCATTATCGGTTGATAACTTACAAACACAAAGGTTTATTATCTTTCAGCGAAATTCCGTATGACATGAAAGTGCTCGTAGTGAATAAATGCATGGAACGCAGCGCGGGGCCGTTTTATCTAATTCAAGAGTTCCGTAATTTTAAGACACGTTTGGGGTTGGCCGCCGAGTTGGGAGAACCGGTTCCATACGAAAACGCAGAAGGGTTGTTTGACGAAAATATCGTGTTTTCTTTCTATCCGCGCGCCGCAAAAGCGCCTAAACCCGGGTTGGGAGATGGCGAAAAAATATCGGAAGAAGCAAAAGCCCAGTTCGTAGCTTTAGCTAAAATAGAAGAATGGCGTAAAAAGTTGGACGATACATGGGATAAATCGATAATAACAATTGATGGGCATAGATGGTCGTCGGTGGAACATTACGTTGAGGGTGCTAAATACAAAAAGGGGTTTCCGGATGTGTATTTGATGTTTTCATTGGATTCGGGGAGCGAATTATCCGCCGATGTGAAACTGGCTAAAGCACCGACTAAGGGACCACATAAGGGATTGAAGGATGGGCTGAGAATAGATGTTGATTATGCGTTAGGTCGCGATGAACAGGAACGCGAATTAGCGCTAAAGTCGAAATTCGTCGATAATTTAGAGATGAAACATTTGTTGGCTAATACAGGAAAGGCGTTGTTGTTGCACAAAGAAGGAGTGGGAAAAGAGCCAATTCCGGACTATGCGTTGATGAAATTGAGAGCCACAATAATGTAGTGAGTATATATATGCCTAAATCCAGAGTATATGGTTCCCGAACAGCTCGTGCTGTCTCAAAGTCAAAGCGTTCATTGTCTGCGTCTTCAAAGTCGAGAAGTAATAAAACTCGTCGAACCATGCCAATGTCTTCCTTGAAAGCAGCCCATACTGCATACAATGTTGGCTTTCGCGGAAAGAAGTTTATGGACCATATGAAACGTATGGTGCGTTAGTTATCCCTGACTACAAGTCCAGTGTAGCTGCAAAATAGCTATTGCATGAATATATAGATTAACTATGGATTCATACGCGGGTTTTTTGCGAATACGTAGAGAGTTGTATCATCATTTTTCAAAGTCTATTTTGGACATTCAGGAAACCCTCAATCAAATATTCACTGATTTAGGATACGATGACCCTACGCAAACTATAACGGAAGATGTGATGAAACAGGCATTGACCCGGATTGGAATAACATTCAATCCGGACGATGTTCAACTATTTCTTGAAATGTGCAAGAATCCAGAAACACACGAAGTGCATAATAACGACGTGTTTAGAGCAATTGAATTTATTGATATTCAACGCGCGTTAATGTCCAAGTCCGAATGCACGGATGACCCGAATGGACCGAAATCAACAGCACGCAATGTATCGTTGATGCGCACAAATTCCAAGTCAGTCATGTCATCCGAGTCGGAAAAACATAAATCAAAACTGTTGAATCCGGCAACACTGTTGCAAATGCGGACGTCGGTTGCGTCTCCCAAAAAAATTGCGAGTCCGTATGCTGATATGGAAGATAACAGTTCAAACGAAACGGCGCCACCGCCTCAAGAACATACATCGTTCGCCAGCGTTTATCAAAAAATTGTGGATTCGGTTATATCAAAACCACAAAAAGACCCGGAGATTGATTTGGAAGAAATTTTAGGAGAAAGTTATTTAGATAATAACAGTTCTAACCGATTATCCAGCAATGCGCTCGATGTATTGGCGTTATATATCAAAGGCCAAAAGCTATTATATACGGAATCTAAGACATATTGCGAACAACAGTTGAATTTTCTCATGTTGCCCGCAATATTCATTTCATGTGTTGGAAGCATCTTCAGTTTTTTGTCCGGTCGTTATGAAAATGGAGATTTAATCATTGCGTCATTGAACGGATTCAACGCTTTTTTGCTGGCACTCATTTCATACTTGAAACTGGATGCAAAGGCACAGGCGCACAAAACATCTGCGTATAAATTTGACAAGTTGGAATCCATGTGTGAATTCAACTCCGGCAAATTCATGTTTTTCGATTCGACACAGTTGGATGTAATGGATGTGGTGAAACAAATAGAGAAGGAGGTTAAGGAAATAAAGGAGACGAACCAATTCATTTTGCCCGAATCAATCCGGTATGAATTCAACTTCACATATACCACTAACGTATTCATGTTAGTGAAAAAGATTCAAGCTACTGAAATCGCAGAAACAAACAGTTTGGCGAATTTAGTGAGACAAATCAATGCAGATTGTGCATTATATGATACTATGAACCCAGATAGTCTGGACGCCAGAGAGCTGAAACGCGCGACAGACATTAAAATCAAGAAACAGAATAAATGTTTAAACACGATTTTGGAGTGTAGGGAACAATATTTCAATCTGGACGCAGATTTTGCGAAAGAAATAGACAAACACATAAAACGGGCGAATCGATGGTTTATATTTAGACTCGTGTGTTGCGATTGGTTGAAATCATAAACACTTTGGACTTTGAATCATATTACCTTTATTGTCAGACTTCTACTCTGAAGTAGCAGTCTGCATATGCATATAAAATACAGGCACATTGAGGTTTAAGGTCGGACAAATAATTATTTGCGTTTGAACAAACGTCTAATTGTATGCATAATTCCCTTTTTCTTTTTTGGAACATTTGCACGGTCAAGCTCGTTGCTAAATTTACCTTTAGGAGGAGTGGCACGTTTTGTTGCTGGCCTATCTTTCATCCATTTATCACTCATCATTTCTCGTACATATTCAGGAGTTGATGGTTTGGGAAAGCGTATTAAAGGATAAGAACCGTTTGAACGATACGATCTGGATGAACTGGACGAACTTTTTGACCGAGACGAGCTTTTTGAACGGGACGAACGGTTTGATTTAATATCACAGTTAGCGCTATATACTTCTGAGACTAACGCATCAATGGTATCCTCGCGGTTGTCTTCACCCAACTTATAATCTTTGTGCAGTGTGACCTTGACGTCGCCGATTCCGTGATACTCGTCATAATGGAGTTCTACTTTATATTTTAAGTGCTGGTGTTCCTTCTCATCGTCGGAATAAACGTCAGCACTTTCTGTTGTAGTTATGTAAATGCCCACACCGAAATCATTATCTGCTTTTACAGCTTTTTGTATTTTTTTGCAAAAGTTTGATGTAGCGTTTTTAATAATCATTATATACGCGTTATACTATATAAATATATTGCTAAAATAACTATTTCGAAACCCATCATTATCAAAATATTCGTATTAGTATTTTTATAGCCTCACATGAAAACGTCTAAACGACCCCGAATAAGTATATTGGCGCGTGTTTTACAATAGTTCTACACATGTGGGTTGAATGCTACGAAACCCAGAAAATGCTAACATGGAATATACAACCCAGAATATTCATGTTCATTTTAGCAATTTCTGGGGTTATTTCATTACCTTTTATAGTTATTGGCACAATTCTGTATAAATATATGAAGTATAGGAGAGATTATCCTGAAGTCCGTCCAGAAGAAATACCTTTCATGGACATGTTATTTTATTAGTCTTTGTCGTTGAAGTTCCGGGACCTATGCACCCACTTTATGGGAGGACTCCTTTCCGATAAAGGATAAATGTATAGGCATATAGTAGTAAATATTCTGCGCAAATGTTGTCTATAATGCCCGCGTTCAAATTGTCGCATCTCTCCCGAAATATGATAAATAACATGTGCAAACATATTCAGAACGCACGAAAACACAATTGGAAACGGTATGTTGTATCGAATGTTCCGCACAATTTTAATCCACACAACGATATGAATGGAAACGAACTATTCGGAAATGCCAAAACTACTGTATTCGGCGAAAGCTCCGAGTGTCGCAAAATAACATTGAAAATTCCAAGTGCAAATAATGAGGTGAGAACAATAGTTGTTTTTATTGTCTGGTATCCAGGGTCTGTTTATCCGGACATTGACGCGATGATGCGCCAAATTGTCGCATGGTTTGTTTTTGTGGTCCGGTTCGCGCGGTCTAATTGTGGATGTAGTGAGCATGTCAATTTGTATTTACTTTTGACGGAGCATGAAGCTACTCTCCCGGATTACGGAACAAAGCTGGAACTGGACAACATGTTGAGTGCATACACATTTACATGCAAGAAGCATAACGATATACTTGTATTAAAACAGAATGTGTGGTTTAAGGCGGTGATACACGAATCATTCCACACATTTGGATTGGATTTTGGGGACATTAATCACGATTCAACAGAATTATTGGCTATGTTTCCTGGTGTATCCAAACAAATTGATGTGCGTTTGTCCGAAGCATATACTGATATTTGGGCGACAATATGTTATGTTTTGATGAACACTAATTTATCCATCCGGGAGAGAACCACGAGAAATCATCTCGTAGAGAGAACAGCACGTAAGAACATGGCGTCCCATTCCGTCCGATACACCAATAATCGTGCAATACAACGGATTGAATATGAGCTGCATAGACAATCGTGTTTTGCGTTGCTACAATGTGCTAAATTTATGATACACCATAATATTACGCCCAAATCGCTGTTTTCTGGGAGGGGTGTCCAACATTCGGAGACGGATATGGTCGTTTTCAATTACCATGTGATTCGTTCAATCTATATGTCGGATATGAATTCATTTATTGAATGGACGTTGAGGCACAACGATACGAACGAATATTTGCGTTTTCGACCGGAAAATATACAATCGTTCATTCATCTTATATCTGTGATACTTGGTAAAAAAGTTTGGAATATTGAGAAAGCCATAAATGTCGCTAAAACAATAAACAAAGAACACAAATTATACAGAACAGCAGTGCTTACGTATCCATTGTTGGAGTTTTCAATCGACTGAGTGAATTTGCTCAATTAAATATATAGGGTTCATGTCGGTTGCAGTGGAAGAAGTGGAAATTCCTAAATATATCCGGAATTTGGATTTATTTAACCGAATCAAGACAAATAGAACGCCAAATCGGCCTAAAAACCGCGAATTGTATGTCGATAAACTGTTGGAATGCTCCGCGGAAGAAATAAATCGAGTGCTGTTTCTCAATGATGATGCATCCAAGAAATTCCGAAATAAAATCGAAAGCTTATCCGCGCAAACACAGTGTATTCGAACAATCGGCAAAAAATGCGTAAAAAACTATCCAAACACTGAACTCTCTCCCGATTTTGATGCATCCACCGATGAACACTGCTGGCTTTGTGGATACAAGTTCAACTGCAATGATTCGGTGGATTGCGAGCATTTGATTCCAATAACGTTCGCGGGATTATTCACGGGAATTAAATCGTCTAAACGTGTAAATTTGAACGAATTCACGGATGCGTTTATTGATGCATACACAATGAATTATATGTATGCACATGCCAGCTGCAATCGGTCTAAATCGTCGCTGATGTTGTGTAAATGGTCGAGTAATGGTATGATTTTCGATGAGAATGCCGGGAGAGAATTGCAGACACGGATTTCGAATGTGGCGCCGTATTATGTTGCTGGGTATGAGGATGTTATGTTGGCTAATTATCGGAAAAAAATGCAAGTGATTTGCGATTTTATTAATGGCGAATACAATGAGTTTTTGCGGCAGGGGTTGTCGATGACGGATTATATCAAATATCTGATTAGCATGACTCAAATATATTTGTCTAAAACACACCTAAAATCATTGAAATCGGATAAAGATAGACGCAATAGTTTGAGCGAAATTGCGAGTATTACCGAAGACATAGAAGATGAATCCAGTCGAGTGTTTGATATTGTGAAAGAGAATGAGATTCACACATCCGCCAAAAAAGTGCCTACATATACCAGACGAAATTCGCATCTTAAGCCTGTAGCCGAACGTTTATTTACAAGGTCGAGGTCAAGGTATAACTCGCATGTTTCGCATAAAACTGGAAGTCCTATATCGAGGTCAAGGTCGATGCCGAGGTCAAGGTCGATGCCGAGGTCAAGGTCGATGCCGAGGTCAAGGTCGCGTGTATCGGTCTGAACCGAAAAGGGCGTAAATATAAAGACAATGTATCTAAATAAACATAAACCGTTGTTTCTATAAGTTTCCTAAATTATGTCGCAAACATTCATTTCGAAATATAAACCATATTTTTTATCGGAATTTAATACAGACCCGCAACTAATATCTGTAGTGCGAACATTTATTGAACTGGGAGATGTGAATATGTTGTTTGTAGGAAATGCCAGCACTGGAAAAACAACGCTTCTCTATGCGATTTTGCGTGATTATTATGGGTTGGGTCGCGAAGATACATTTCCGGAATCGAATATAATGTTTATTAATAATTTGAAAGAGCAGGGTATAAATTATTTTCGCAATGAGATGAAGACATTTTCGCAATCACATTGTTCGATTCGTGGGAAAAAGAAGTTCATTGTGATTGATGATATTGATACAATTAATGAGCAAAGTCAGCAGGTATTTCGAAATTACATCGATAAATACCACAACAATATCCATTTTATCGCAAGTTGCACGAATGTGCAAAAAGTGATTGAGAGTATGCAATCGCGATTGCATATGGTTAATATTGCACCTCCCTCTCCCGAACTTATTGCGGAAATAGCGGACAAAATTATACAGTTGGAGTCGATAGTTATGGATTCGGAATCGCGTGCGTATATTTTGGATAAATCGAATATTTCGATTCGGTCTGTGATTAATAACCTGGAAAAAATATCCATTTATGGGAGACCCATGACATTTGCCACGTGTTCCCGCTTGTGTTCAACTATTTCGCTGAAACAGTTTGAGGATTATATACATGCATTGCATGCAAGAGATGTGAAGACTGCGATTCGAATATTGAACGACATCAATGATTTCGGTTATTCTGTGATTGATATCTTGGAGTTTTTCTTCGGCATTGTGAAAACAACACAACTTCTGACGGAAGAAGAAAAATACGGGATAATACCTGTATTGTGTAAATATATATCGATTTTTCACAGCTTACATGAAGACAGCATTGAGCTGGCTCTATTCACAAACAGTATTTTCAAAACCCCAGCATTTTCATCTCGAACAAGCTTGGAAAAAGGGGTAGCCAGGGTAGAAGTCCGCATATAACGTATGTATATTTGAGGTTGGAGTTCATGCGGAATTTCAATAACAACAACCAAAATTGAAACGTTTTTTGTTTCACGGCGGCCAAACAAAAAACAGTAGTTTGAATCAAAATAACACTAACACAATGAACACACAAATGAGAGTGAGAACCGTTCTCGATGAAATCGGGTCAAACAGTCGTCGCGCATTAGTCAAATACCTTCCTGAATACGTATTGCCTGCAAATACGTCGGGAGCGTTTCCGCATGCAATTCTGGCATCTTTCCCATCCGACCACAAATATAGCCAAGTCGGCATTTTGACTGAAAAACTGGTGTTGTCTGAGCAAGAACCCACTATACAGTCTATTGTTGCCGAGATGACCCACGTTGATGTTGGACAAGCAAGGGCCAAGATTGCATTGAGTAAGACTACTGCGGACTATTTGCAAAAGATATTGGCTACACGCGAATCTATTCGCAACGCATTGCCGGTTGGATATGATTTAGGTATGTGTGTTGAAGGCGCCGAATATGTAGGAAAGAACATTATGGGTCATCCTGACGGAGTGTTTGGAACAACTGTGGTGGCGGAAGTGAAAACGACGTCGAAACTGGATGTGGAACACACATATTTCATGTTGCAATTGTGTTTATATATGGCGCTTAACCCGGAGTTCAGTAGAGGTATATTAGTGTTGCCATTGCAGAGCACGTGTATTGTAATAAACGACTGGCCTAATCGCAAATTATTATTGGAGGAGGTGGAAAAGCGCGCGGAGAAATTGATTGCGAAGAGACCTCCGACGGTGAGTATTGAAGACATATTTGGCGTTGCTAATCTGGTTGATTATTATCGCATAGGAAGACACGTTAATAAAAATAAGACGCTGCTCAATACGGTGTGTGGTATGGTTCCGGGAGTTCCGTTCCAAATATTCTTGTCGAGTAATGTGAGTTCCAAACTTAATATAGACGAAGCCGACTTGACCGCGGCAGCGGAATGGGTTCGCAACAATAACATAATTTTGTATATTCATGCCCCGTATATTATTAATTTGGCTGCGGAGTATGAAGACGAGTGGAATATTCAATACATGTGTAAGACAATGAAATATGCCGCCAGATTGGGAGCAAAGGGTGTCGTTGTGCATGTTGGTAAATTTACTACACAAGATATAGATGTAGCGGAGGAGTACATGGCTTATGCAGTGCAAACAATTTTGGAGCAAACCGACCCGGCATGTCCGTTATTAATAGAAACGCCAGCAGGACAGGGAAGCGAGATGTTTTGTACAGCCGACACGTTCTGCAAGTTTATACAACTGTTTGGGTCTCCAAAGTTAAAAGTATGTGTAGATACGTGCCACGTGTTTGCAACGGGATATAAGCCGTCCGTATATTTGATGAAAGTGGTGGAATCGGGTGTTGCATTGCAGTTGGTTCATTACAATGATTCAAATGAAATATGTGGCAGTTGCAAGGATAGACATGCGCCAGTTGGCCGAGGACATATAGGAATCGCGGAAATGACAGCAGTAGCGGACTTTTGCGGAGCGAATGGAATACACATGGTTATTGAATGAAAAGCGAAAGAGAAGGTAAGTTTTTTACCGTTTTATCAAAGTAAAATGCACAGCATATACGGTGTTATAGAACTGTGAATCTGAACGATACATATGGAATATGGATGATAGAGGATAATTTTACTTAATTTCATTTTGTGAAGATATAGTAGTATTTTATTGTCCATACGTATCTATGTCAAAACAAATATTTCGTCGCATTATTCCTTTGTTTATTTTATCAGAGCTGCTTGAGGAAATATGCTTAAAGACGGACAAATATTATTTAGTTGATTATAATTCATACAAAAAATTCACATATAACCAGGAAAAGATGAACACATTCCTGCAAACCATACATGATTATTACCAAATTAGCAAGCGCCATTATATCACTCGCGAAATGAGTTTCAATAATTTTTTGACGATTGTTAGACAAATAACACGGTCGCATAATATTGAATACTCTTCGCAAATCCGGTATAACGAAAGCAATTACAACATTGTTTATTTTATTCCTTTGTTTTCAGATACGCCAGATTGTATTGCGGACAATAAAAAACGGAGCATATCATAAATACATGGCCGATAATACTTTAACATATTCTATCGTGGTCGCATCTGTTATTTTGGCTACAGCATATTACGGAAACAGATGGATTAATACACTCGGTATGCGTGGTGCTCCCACCGATGATTATGCGAATATCAAGCAGTATTTGCTTAACGATTCGGACCTGTTCAGCGACCATAAACCTAAGATTTGGGTTCATTCGAAATTCGAATACAACGCGCGAAAATGGGAAAGTTTCCATTCAAGGTCCAGCTATGACCTCAACCAACCATATATTCATTTAACCATAAAAACCATCATCGACCATTGCGGCGCGGATTTTCATGTCTGTCTTATTGATGACCAAACATTTAGCAAACTTTTGCCGGAATGGGATGTGGATTTAATGCAAATTCCCGAACCACAAAAAACGCGCATTCGGGAGATTGGCATGATGGAATTAGTGTATAAATACGGAGGCATGGTGTTGCCCAATTCGACACTGTGTTTGAAATCGCTCAAAGACTTATATTACCGTGGAATTGAAGCAGGAACACCTTTTGTGTGTGAAGCCATAAATCGCACAATGAATATGGGCAAAACCAGTTTCCAAAACAAAACACTCGCGTTCATTCCCAGCACCTATATTTTAGGCGCAAATCGGGGCGACCCCGTCATTTTAGAATTCATTAATTACTTGAAACGCCGCAATTCAATGTCGCACTACTCCGTTGATTTAGAATTCACCGGAGATTCTTCTATGTGGTGTCTCTCCCGAATAAATGATGGACACATGCGTTTGATTGGTGGAGAATTGGTAGGTGTGAAGACATTGAACGGGAAACCCGTGTTATTAGAACATCTGATGGAGGACGGGTTTTTGCATTTGTCTCCCCAGTGTGCGGCAGTATATATTCCCGAAGAAGAGCTATTGGCTCGAACCAAATATCAGTGGTTGTCTGTAATGCCAGTGGATGAAGTAATGCGTACAAATGTCGCTATTGTGAAATATATGAAAGCGGCAATGAGCAATATGGAAGAAGATAGACCGGAAAAAACAGCGCCCATATCGTCGATATAATTTTTGTCTAAAACATTTCGTAATGATTTACAAAATGATTCTAAAAAATTGAAATAATTGGGAGTATCATACACGCATATAACAAACAACAAACCAATATACACGTATAAAGAACAACATGTCGTATCACGAGTTAATCCGCGAAGTAGCTATGTGTATCATAGAGAACGATTTGACGGTTCGTAGAAAAGACAACGGTCTGGAACCATTTTGCCCCAAGCAAATCAATGAATTCGTATTTGAAAACGAAGGTAAGATACAAGATGCCATTAAACATATGATAAGAGATTATATCGAATTACGCCAAGAAAGCCTCCTTATGGACCCACAAATACCTTGGGTAGATGAATATTTACGCGAGTTTGTTGATATAGATTCGTTGGTTGAAGAAAAATAAAAGGTAAGTTTTAACGACGGACATAAATATTTCCGCATATACCACATGTGCATTTGCACTTTTTTATTCTCACAGAACCGGATAACTCGCCTGCATCAACACTCCACATTGTCCGGCACCAGCATTAAACTGCGCACCGCGACCCAAATAAATGTATCCCTCATCGCCCCAACTCGACGACCAACTATTCTTCACCTTGTAAAAATCCACACCTTCCATAGTTCCATATCCCACAACTAACACTCCATGGTCCAAGTTTGTCCCGCAACTGCCAGTGAATACACCCGAACTATACAACTGGAAATCGCGTTGGTCAGCCTCAATGGCAACACTAACCGGCTGCTTAGCAACAGCCGCCATCATTGCCGAATCCGACTTGGAAACAACATCCACAAATGACACAATATCACTTCCAGCAACATTCGTGCATGACTTCTGCTGGCAAGTTCCAGAAGTCTTGGTCGTTCCACTGACATAGGGGTATGACTGCTCCGTGCAGAGACCATTGTTCTTGCCAATCCAGGCAAACGCATTGTCCATCAGTCCGCCATTGCACCCATGGTCGCGCCCGCCATTTGACAAATTGTCGCAATCGACCAACTGCTGCTCAGAAAAACTCACTAAATGTCCGTTCTTAATTGCATACGCACCTTCCAACGCACCCGTGGTGGAAAACGACCAACAACTTCCGCATTGTCCCTGGTCTTTCACTGGAGAAACAGCGCCCAAAGAAGTCCAATCAATTGCCGCAGGAACTCCGACGCCCATATCTTTATTGGTTTCGCCTAAATGCCGGAGAAATCGGCGGGTTGATTCACCCAAAGAACCAAGCTTGTTGAACTCGCTAAACTCCGACAGGGTCATTCCAGAAAACTGGTTGTGGCCAAGAGTGTATGTGCGATTCTGTGTGTTTATGTATTGGATATACTTGTGGTTATCGACCCAGGTCGAAAATACTCTGGCGCGATGCTCACTTGACATAAATGCAACTCGATACTGTGCAGTCCAATCATTGAACAAGTCCCATAATGACACGGCGCTGGAAAGAGAAAGAATGCATGAAATGAGAATGGTTCTTAACATGTTTTACTAATTATACACTAACACATGTTATTTGTTTATGTTGTTTTTATACGTTCATTGTGTGCGGCGGCAATCACGCAGTTTCTTCCACAATGATTCCGTCCATATGGTCGGTGATAGTTTTGGTTGTTTGCTGTTGTTGTTCCAAAAGCATCTTATTCACATCCATTGTATATGTCTGCAACTTAATAATCGCATTCTTCAAATTGTCTAACTCGGACGCAAATGTTTGCATATCTTCGACTACACTCGTCCAACGGTCGTCTTGTCCAACCATCTCGTTCAGACGATGCACTGAATTCTTCAGCTCAGTGATATCTTCATTAGTATTGGAATCGGAATTTCCATTATTTTGATAAGTGCCAGTACCATTATTCATCATATTCTTCACGGTTTGCTCCAAAATATTAATGCGGCGGTCAAACATTGTCAATGCATGTGGAACCGGAATAATTTGTGGTTTCTGTGGAACAATCGTCTCATTTGCACGAGTTTGATTAGATGTACTCGGTTGCATTGTCGTGGGGATTGGATTGCCACGAGAATCTTTAAGTACAGACCTGCGTTGTTTAGCTGAAGATAATGCTGCTCCACTCATGATATATAGTCAAAATCATTGTTTACCTTTATTACGTTATTTATTATTATTATTATTCACTGAATACCATGTAAATGAAACTACATAGTTCTGGCGGACCTGACCGATAAAGGGTATATAGTACTGAAATATAGAAATTGTATGTTTAGTGTATATGGCAGCATTTAACGCAGACTATGGGATTCATTCTCCCGAAAATGCATTCACCCAAATGAAATATGATTCAAAACGGTTTCGCGAAGACAAAGTCGCTGTCCGGACAAATTACAATATTCGAGAAGCATATGCAAGATGGATAAAACTTTTCCCGAAAGATTTGCGTATTCCTGGAACAGAATCTCGTGGATGTGGGATTAATGCTCTCGTTTTTTTGTCGGAAATGTCGGTTAGTCATGCAAAAGACAATGTTATAGACCAAGGGTATGTTGGTAACACTGGCACACCAATTGAGGAAATGGTTGAATGGCTGAATCAAAAAATGCAAAAAGTGAGCCCGAAAAAGAGATTGCTGTTCTATGAATTTAGATATGGCATTGTTTCTCGTGCTGAAGTACCGCATCTTAATGAACCAGGGATAAAGCAATCGATTAAAAACCAGATGTCATTTTTTTTCAAAATGATATTCGATGATTTAGAACTCAATTCCACTACCCTCATCAAATATGAACGCGACCCCGTTGAATTGGTAGTAAAACGAATTTCTCTCACACCCGGACACACTGCTGTTATTGGAAAATGTTTGGATGAAAACAATGTTCCATCATTATATGTTGCCGACCCACAAGGGTTGCAAGCTCCACGCAAAATCAATTTTGAAAATATCAGCGATGGAATGTTCAATTCGTTAATTGTGCATAATCATTACCGCGGAATATCCATAGTTCGTGCAGCAAACGTCGATTGTGCGTTTCTTGTTAATATGATTCATTACATGCTACCACGTAATAGAGAGACAAACCTATTGCACACCGCAGCAACCTATTTAGAAAGCAACCGTGCCGACTTAATGGCTACACCGACTGGAAATATCGACGATAAAACTGAATCCAGAAGCGTAAGCATAAATACACCGAAATCGAAATCGAAATCGAAATCTTCAATCAGCCGAAAATCCAAAATTTTTGGAGGGTCTCTTTCTCGGCGAAAAGCGAAAACTGTGGTTGATATCACCAGCATGCTCGAAGGAATCCCGACCAAAGACCCAATTGTGTGTGATGTATCCAGCTCGAACAAAAAACATAAGTGATACATATATATAAAAAATAAAGCATGATACCTTTGCAAAGTTTTGTCAGCATTTTTGCACCAGTTCTTAGCAGTGTCCAAATATTGCCACAAATAATGCATACTTACCAAACCAAACGCGTTAAAGACCTTTCATTGCAAACATTATTACTTATCCTTCTATCCGAATTGGTTTGGCTATTGCACGGAGTTTTCATCGGAGATTTCACACTCATTGCATCCGGCATTTTCAGCATGACGTTCTCTACTACTCTACTCAGCCTGTTTTTTATGTATAAATGATTTGGTGGATGAATATAAAGACTTTATATTCATCTAAAAAAACTTACCTTTTTGAGACCAAGATTAAATCAATTCGGCCATGGGAGCATACACATCATTGGCCATAGATATTAATGCTCGTTTTAATACCTCTCTCACCCGTTGTTTATCCGCCTCTTCGCAGAAACCAATTCTTATAATACTATCCGCATCACTCGGATGAAATTTGCGGAAACCGATGAAACATAACACTTGTTCCCCCTTGTAAAACTGGAAATAAATGGTTGATTCCAACGCTTTTCCTAACGTATAATCTTCATTCTTTAGCACAACATCATACGTATATCTTTGTGCAGTTTCACTATTTAGAATTGGCACTATATCCGAGTCTAATGCTGATACCATATCCACACATTTGTTGTGCATTATAACACACGCTTTCTTAATAATCGTTTTGTTATCAAACACTCCTTTCGACTCCACCACGAAATCAAAACTATTTGGCAAGAAATAGCGTTTTGCATCCAATAAACGGAAATTGCGCTCGTGAAAAGACAGCTCTTCTCCTGAAACACCATCCGCCTCCAGCTGTTCTCGCTTTTTGTCCCACACTGCGTTAGCCATATCTACATCTAAAGTGTTTGTCATCGTGCATTCACTTACGACGTTATACATCGAATTTATATCGGCCGAACCTATCCCAAACTCGGATACCAACCTAATCCTTTCTCCAGGTATAGTATCACTTACGCGAGGACGCAAACGAGTGATGATGATATATTTGCGTGTGATATCGTCGGGTGGGAATATCTTGCGCACAACATCTTCGCTCAAATAATCGCCCGTTTCTTTGTTCTTTATTCTGAAATGCTCAGTTGTAACATACATCGTAGAATCACTGGTGTTTTCCACATCCAATTCGGCTAAATAACTGGCAACAAACTCATCGCTTTGTTTGGGGTCTGTGATATGAATGGGTATGCATCCCATTCTCTGCTGAACCATTTGGTCATGCAACCGGCCAGTATTTATTTCGATGCGACATGTGTTTGTTTCGTATGTTTCTGTGCGAAATACCACAGTTCGAATTGTACTCAAAATAGTGCGTCGAATCGAGTTTGCAATACTCACATCAACACCAGTTAATGTGAAATGCAAAGTTCCATCCTCGTCGTAAATATTATTAATGGCGGGTCTCATTTTTTATCTATTTGAAATATTGCGTTTATATATTATTACCGTGGTTTGTTATGTTGGTTTGAGATTCAATTTTGTCATGCGAATCATAACTGGATGAATTATATATTTTATATGTAAGACCGTTTATAAATGTTTCGACGCTTTCATTGGATTTTGCTCGAATGATGTCCGCGTATTTCGATGTGTCAATATCATATATTCGATTTTTCACTGAAAATGTGGATATTTTTGTGTGCGGTATATTCAGAATGAAATCCGTTTTTTTGATGTTCGGCATATACATATCTCGCAAAACACCCAGAAATTCCTGCATATTCGATTCGTTTTGAATAAATGACAAATTCACAAATATTACATCCTTATTTCGGTCCCGATATTCGCATATTTTTTGGAACTTGAATTCGCGCAACTCAATTATGGTTTTGCCATCATCGTCTGAATTAAATGGCTTGCCTGTTTTATAGTCAATTACCTTTTCTTTTGTTGCCCTTTGTGGCAACAAAATGAAATCCTCAAATGAATTCATGTCCTCCAAATGGTAATTGTTGTGATACATGGAACATACCCAACTATGCAATTCTCTGAACACGAAAATATCCACCACTTTTGAATTCAAATATTTCGCGTCATCTTGCGGAACACCGTGCTTCCAATTATACATTATTCCATTCTTTTTCACATGTTCAAACACTGGAAATCCATTATTCAACAATATAACCTTCAAAAAATTGGTGCCAGAGTTTCTCTCTCCATTTATTTTGAATAACACCATATATATCGTATAATAATAATGTTTCAAATACAAACATTATTACCTATACCGGTCATTTACGTATCCCTATTATTTTCATTAATTTATGAAAAATACCCCGTTTCTTTTTTTGCGGTTTAGCCTCTACAACCCTCCTTTGTGTTATTGGAGAAATATTTCTTACCTCGTGTTCTTTTGTTGGCGAAGACGATACTCGTTGAGTTTGGTTTGACCTTCGGCTCGATATTTGGGTTGATGTGGATGAAAAATTTTTGTGTATTATGCATTCCCTAACAACATCCGGATTATCATTTGCTCTCAGTCGCCGCTTACGTGTTCCGTTGGGACAGCGCAATTGACCCTTTTTCACACATTTACCCGTTCGTTTGTGTTTCTGTGTTCCGTTTGGACACCGAGGCATTATACTATTAAAGCATAATATTTCTGCAGTGTAGTTCCTTCCAATAATATACGACCTGACAAATACTCCTTAACTGTTCGCATTTTCTCTCCCGGTTCTAACTGCTCTACACTTCCTATTTTCACATGACGGCCCAAAATATTAACGAATTCCCCACGAATGTATATCCCATTTCTTACCTCCATCTCCGAAAACATCAACACATCTTCAAACTCCGCATTTTGTCTCTCCGCAACACCTTCGATTGGTTGTTTTTCTATTTGTGAAGCAAGCGGAATATGTATCACCCATTTTGAACTAAATTGTGTAGTTATTGGCGCAAACGGGGGTGGTTGTTTTGGGTCAGTTTCCATTTCTGGGACTACACTCAATACCGGGTCTGGTGTATTCTGATTCACTGTTTGTTCCGGTTCTGTATCACCCTTGGATTCTTCCACTGGTTCTTTGGATTCTTCCACTGATTCTTTAGGAGTGTTTGTACCGAACAAGCTATCCATTATGCCACCCTTAGATTCTTCCACTGGTTGTTTGGATTCTTCCACTGATTCTTTAGGAGTGTTTGTACCGAACAAGCTATCCATTATGCCACCCTTAGATTCTTCCACTGGTTCTTTGGATTCTTCTGCGTCTTTTGCCGTGGTTTGACTGAATAAGCTATCCATCACACCACCATTGGATTCTTCCACTGGTTCTTTAGGAGTGTTTGTACCGAATAAGCTATCCATTATGCCACCTTTGGATTCTTCCACTGGTTCTTTAGGAGTGTTTGTACCGAACAAGCTATCCATTATGCCACCCTTGGATTCTTCCACTGGTTCTTTAGGAGTGTTTGTACCGAATAAGCTATCCATTATGCCACCCTTGGATTCTTGCACTGGTTCTTTAACAGTATCTGGAATTGTTTCTGATTTAGCGGCGTTGGATGTGATTGAATTCATAATTCCGTCATTTGTTTGTTTTGTCTTTTTTGCTAAAAACATGGAGAAAAATCCGGACTTTTTCGGTTCAGGTGTTTTAGATTCAGTTGAAGGGAATACACTATCTATTATGCCACTTTTCTGGGTCTCTGAAGGTGATTTGTTTTTCGACCCTAATGTTTCCATTATACTTCCAAGAATCCCTTTAGATTGTGGTTGTTGAGTAGTAGAGTAGGTATTAGAATTTGGATTCAATGCCCGAAACATGTATGCGAAATATCTGTATGGATACGACAGTTTTTCGATAGGTTGTTCTGGCACTGGTTCATAATCAAAGAGCCCTCCGCCAAACATGGCATCCGGTCCTAAAGTATCTAAATGTACAGTTGCTCCAACAAATCCGAGGGATTGGATGATTTCAGGGTTGTAGAACTTGATGTCTAAATCGGAATGTTTGGGGAATTTTATCACAATTTCGGTATCCGTTTTGATGATTTCGGGAGAGAATGACATAATTACTTATACTAATTATGTATTTGTTTTACATTTACACCTTTTTACGAAATATTTGAAGGTTAATATACTCCGGACAGACAAATATTACTGTCAATAAAATTGAATTGTATTCATTATATTATCCCATACATACAATAAAACCTATACTCACGTATTAGTTATAAACAAAACTCAAACTCAGTTAAAAACTACTCACTACTAAGAACCAGAAACAATGTCTGCCGATTCCGCCTTAGCTACTCAGTATCAGCGCAAAACCGACAAACAGCACATTCTCGACAATCCCGACACATACATCGGTGCCGTGGAAACAGTTGAGGCTCCAATGTATGTGTTTGACGATGTGCTAAATGCGGAAGGTCAGGTTGATGTGGAAAAATCAGGTGTTGTTCTTAAAAATATTACCTATGTCCCCGGGTTATACAAGCTATTTGATGAGGGTATTGTGAATTGCCGCGACCATGTAATTCGCATGATGCAATCCACTGCCGAAAACAAAAAATTGGTATCTTACATTAGCGTGTATGTTGGGTCGGACGGATTAATCTCGATGGAGAATGACGGAAACGGCATCGACGTCGCTAAACATCCCGAATACGATGTATGGATTCCCGAAATGATTTTCGGCCAGCTCCGCACTTCAACCAATTACAACAAGGACGAAGAGCGCATTGTTGGAGGAAAGAACGGCTTCGGGTTTAAACTCGTGCTAATTTGGTCATCCTATGGATACATAGAAACCGTGGACCACGTTCGCGGTCTCAAATACTGTCAAACATTCCATCGCAATTTAGATGAAATCTGTCCGCCGGTTATCACTAAATATAAGGGCAAGCCATACACGAAAGTCGTGTTCAAACCCGATTATGCACGGTTCGGAATGCCCCGTGGCCTATCTCCAGATATGTTAGCGCTGTTTAAGAAACGCGTATATGATATTGCCGCGGTGAGCGAGAAGAAACTAAAGGTTTCGTATAATGGCCAGCCGGTGGGAGTTAAGAACTTCCAGCAATACATTGACCTCTATATTGGCGACAAGACGGAGGCCAAACGCATATATGAAGAGGCGAATGAACGTTGGGAATATGCGGTTGCTTTATCCGAAACACACGAATTCCAACAAGTCTCGTTTGTGAATGGCATTTGCACATTCAAGGGCGGGAAACATGTGGATTATGTGTTGGGCCAGATTGTGCGGAAACTCGGTGATTACATTGAGAAGAAAAAGAAGATTCGTGTTAATTCCAATGCAATCAAAGAACAGCTCATACTGTTTGTACGATGCGACATCGTGAATCCCGCGTTCGACAGTCAAACAAAAGACTTCATGAACACGCCATCAACCAAATTCGGGTCGAACTGTTCTGTTTCGGACGCATTCATCGAAAAAGTGGCTAAAATGGGCGTGATGGATTTAGCCTGTTCTTTGACAGAGGCCAAAGAGAAAAAAACGGCGGCACGCATGACCGATGGCACCAAAACCAAGACCATTCGCGGAATCGCCAATCTCATTGATGCGAATTTGAGCGGTGGGCCACAGTCGAAAGATTGCGTGCTCATATTGTGCGAGGGACTTAGTGCTATGTCCGGCATTGTTTCTGGATTATCGGCCGCAGACCGCAACACCATCGGTATTTATCCATTGAAGGGTAAATTGCTAAATGTTCGTGGCGAGACGGCGGCGACCATTGCGAAGAACAAGGAAATCACGGACATTAAGAAGGTGCTCGGGCTGGAGAACGGGCGCGTGTATAATACGATTGATGATGTGCATCGTCATTTGCGATACGGTAAGGTGATGATTATGACGGACCAGGACCCGGATGGAAGTCATATCAAGGGACTGTGTATTAATCTGTTTCACAGTGAATGGGCATCTCTTATTAAGATACCGGGGTTTGTGTGTTTCATGAACACGCCTATTCTAAGAGCACGTAAGGGAACACAAACGAAGCTGTTCTATAACGAAGGAGAGTATCGCGCATGGAAACAGGAAATCGGTCATGTTGCAGCGAATACTTGGACCATCAAGTATTTTAAAGGTTTAGGCACTTCGGGACGCGATGAATTCCGCGAGTATTTTGTCAATAAGAAAATCGTGGATTTCGTGTATGACGGCGCAGAAAGCGACAAGTCGATTGACAAAGTATTTAACAAGAGCCGCGAGAGCGCAAAGATGCGCAAGGATTGGCTAATGAACGTATATGACAAAGACGCGTTTTTGGATACGAACAAGCCACAGGTGAAATACCAAGAATTCATTGACCGCGAGATGATTCACTTCAGCACATATGATTGCGCAAGGTCGTTGCCCAATGTGGTGGATGGTCTCAAGATTTCGCTACGTAAAATTCTGTATTGCGCATTCAAACGCCGCTTGACAAAAGAAATGAAAGTCGCACAATTCGCAGCGTCGGTTGCAGAAAACAGCGCATATCATCACGGCGAAGCTTCACTCAATGGTGCAATTGTCGCCATGGCGCAGAATTTCGTGGGGTCGAACAATATCAATCTGTTGCAACCCAACGGCCAGTTCGGCACCAGGTTGCACGGCGGCGACGACTCGGCGAGTGAAAGATATATATTTACTCAGCTGTCGGATATTACTCGTGCCATATTTCCAGAGGCGGATGATGCGATATTAACTTATTTGGAGGACGACGGCACGCCGGTTGAGCCCGAGTATTATTATCCCATTATTCCGATGGCGCTGGTCAATGGAGTGGAGGGAATCGGCACGGGTTATTCGTGTAGCATCCCGTCGTTTGACCCTATGCAGATTGTCGCATATTTGAAGAAGAAGTTGGTTGCTGAATCGACCGATGGCATCGAATTTATTCCTCACTACAATGGGTTCAAAGGCACTGTATCCAAAACAGCCGATAATACGAAATATTTGGTCAAGGGCACATATCTGAAAACGGGCGTGGATAAAGTAAAAATCACGGAGTTGCCGATTGGCACATGGACGATGCCGTATATTCAGACTTTGGAGGAAATGATGGACGGGACCGTGAATGAGAAGACTGGAAAGAAAACGGCGGCGCAAATCAAGGATTTTGTGAGCGTCTCCACTGAATCTGCGGTGGATATAGACATAACTCTGAACAAGGGCGATTTAGCCAAGTTGGAGGCGGAAGTGGATGCAAACGGAATTAATGGTGTGGAGAAACTGTTGAAACTGACCACTACGGTGAGCACGGCTAATATGCATATGTTTAGTCCGGACATCAAGATACACAAGTATGATACGGTGAGCGAAATTATTGATGCGTATTACGATGTGAGATATGGTGCATATGAGAAGCGCAAGGCATATTTGGTGGAGAACATGCGCGCGAAGTTGGTGAAGTTATCGAATAGAGCGAAGTATATCGTGGAGACGTTGGACGGGAAGGTGGATTTGCGCAAGAAGAAGGCGCAGCAGGTAGTGGAGTTGTTGCATACACGTGGGTATGTGGAGATTGATGGGTCATACACGTATTTAACGAAGATGCCGATGGATAGTGTCACGGAGGAGAATGTAGCAGCGGCGTTGAAGGAGAAGGCGGAAACGGAAGCTGACCTGGCTGAACTGGAGGCGACTACATGCTCACAAATGTGGATGCGGGAACTTGATGTATTTGTGGATAAATATACAGCGTTTATTAGTGGAAGAACAGCGGTTATAATAAATAATTCGGGTGAGAAACTCAAGTTGCGAATTAAGAAAGGTAAGGTATAAAATAGGAAGGTTTTATATGTATAATAATTACAACAGTGATAATATAAATACAGTGTGTTTATTTTCCAGCACACTTTTTTTATTGAATTCGGCAATTTGTTTTATATATGGATTTCGCATATACGCTGCATTATTTATTTTTCTCACAATAACAAGTCTGTTTTTCCATTCAAACCCCACATCCCATTTTGCGAATGTAATTGACAAAGTGGCTATTTTGGGCGTGGTGCTTTATGGTGGATACACACTATGCATGAATTGGAAAAAATACACGAACGTATCCCGAATGGCTATTATTGGGACATTTGTAATAACAGTTTTACTATTCAGTTATGGGGGGGGGAAATTTTGTTTTGACCCAGAGTGGGGTAATGTGTGGCATTCCGTTTTACATATAATTAGTGTTATTGGGCATGGCATGATAGTTGTTAGTTCTGATATTTAGGGTGCATACGAGTATGGTAATATATGTATATTATATATATAATGAGTGTGAAGATAGTTCATTACACACACAAGGACAATTTGCCCAAGATATTGGAATCGGGCATGATATTTGACCAATTGTTGAGAAATAAACGAAATATTCGTGTGGGAGAGGGCGATTTAAGCCGCACATGTTGCTATCCCACAAATTCTTACACAAAAAAACCAAATAAATGCACCGAAGGATGTGGATTGTATTTCCGTGTTGTGAAGCCAGGACAAAAAATCATGAAACCATTCGCGGGGTATGTTGCCATGGTGTTCGACGAATCAATACTTTCGAGATACAAATGGCACATTAACTTTTGCGAGAACAACGGGCTGTGGATAGACGATGGAATTGCACATTTGGGGCACGAAGACGTTTGTTCAAATTCGTCTGATAAAATTTCGGATATTTTAACAACAGACTTTGACCAAATGGATGGAGAGATAATTATTTACAGGAGCATCGACCTGAAAAATCTCGAGAGTATTTTTGACAGAAATATGAACTCTATACCATTCATACGTGCGGTTAGTAAAAGTAAAAGTAAAAGCAAGAGTTTGCGTAAAACCAAAAGCAACAGTAGAATGCGAAGTGCAAAAACGCAATCGCGTCGTGCCAAAACATTATAATATACACCCAACTGTGATACAGTGCTCACAATTCGGACACCATCCATCCTTCATTTCAATGTTTAATGCCAACATAAACAAATGAAGAACCGGGTTGCAATAATCATAATTGTATTCATAATGATTATTTTATTTGCCATCATTTTATTTTCGGCTTCATCAACTATACCATTGGTCCAGGGACATCGTATCGACCGTGATGGAATACAACGTTTCGTCCAAGTCGTAGGCAAACATACAGCAGCAAAATGGAGGCAACTCGTTCGGGAGAACAAACACGACGAAATGTTCCGACATATACAGGACCACAAACCTTTGCGTAATCTATTAGACCGCATTCTCTCTCCCGAATATGAATTACAGGATTACTATTGGGTCATCGAAAAAGCCGGCGTTCATACCTGTCATCGCGACAACAATGGAACGTTTTTCAATCCGGGTCAAAAACACCCTTCATACACAATGTTGATTTATTTGGAACCTATGGAACGAGCTATTGGTGTTATTCCGGGTTCGCACAACTCGTTGGATGCGGGTGCGTGGAATTTCCCAGTAAGTAATCTCGAAGAACTGGAATGCGGTGAAGGAGACGCGGTGTTATTCAACGCAAACTTGATTCATGTGGGGACGCTATTGGATAAACGCGACCATTTGCGTGTTCAATTGAAAATAACACATCGCGATGACCGGGAAACCTTGGCATATTATGAGGATTTCCACAAAGTGCAACAGCGAGAACCCCACATTCCACTGGCGATTCGAAAGATGCAGAGAAATATGAGTTGCATGGCGCCCAAACTGTCGGATTGGACACAGGCGGAAAATATCCGGACGGCTCGTGGGTCGTCGAACGGTGTGGATGTAGGATGGAAACAACGTGTGTTTTCAACCTTATTTTATGGCTCTCCCGAATTCTACGATTTGAATGATGCGAAATAAAAATGAAACCGGTTTGCCGGCTTTTTTCCGGGAACAAACAAACATGTCGATTGAAAATAAACCCTTAACGATTGGAGATTTGGCGCTGTATTACAAACATGCGCAACTTGTAAAACCGAGACTGAACCGCGATTTGAGGTGGGATTTTGAGCACACCAAACTGTTTTTGGAATTCACCTTCAAGATTCGACACATTTTGACGCCATTCCTTTGCACGCAAATTGTTTGCAACAAAAATGGTGTTATTACTCATGTTATGAGCGTATTTGACGGAAACAATCGAATGAACGGAATATTTTCATTCCTCGTTTGTCCGTTAAAATATCTGACTTCGGCAAATAACGAGCTTAAATCTGCTCTGTGTATTAAACCTGATGGTGAAAAAATCTACAGGGTTATTGCGAGTATGACTTATGAAGAAATAATGGAAACTACAAGTATATCCATGCTTTGTGATATAAAGCCACATATAGATGGCATTGACTTGTTTGAGTGGGTGAGAACTAATGAGGACCGGAATCGCACCATTGAAAAATCGTATAACACTATGCGCAAAACCGTAAGCGACACACAGTTTCATAATGTGAAACTGAATTTAACTGTGTTTTCCGGAATGTCGGATAGCGAGATTGTTGATATTTTCAAAAATATAAACACATCCGGGGTTGAACTTACCCCGCAAGATATTCTCAAATCAACCGCTTCATTAACAACTTACAACGCGGAAGAAATCACTGATTTTGGAAACATTGTCAATTACTACAGAGCATATGCGGAGAAACAGTCTCAAAACGAAATGTTGATTTCGGATTCAACATATACGGTTCTGTCCGGGTTTGAGATTTTATACGGCTTACAACTATGGATGAGTTGTAAGTACAATTCCGTTGTGGATGCACCCGGCAAAAAGGGCGTGAAACTCGATTTCATATTCAAGTTGCATCGTTTGTTTGAAACCAATGATGCAAATGCGTATAGCTTACAACACAAGGACGTTAGTGGTATGAATGCGTTCATTGCTAAGTTCCAAAAATCCACTGAATATTTGAACTCCGTGTATGAAAAGATGTTTGGTTTGGTTGGAAGTCAAGGCACATTAGGGTTATCACTCAACAACCAATTTGCTGTTCATTCGTTGTATTTTGCAGACGGAAACAGCACCAAATTTCACACAGAATACTTTGTTGTGTTGTTGAATGATGTATTGTGTTCGTTTGTTAAAGACAAACATACTTTTACTAATCCTCTCGCATATAAAGCAGGTGGTAATGCAATAATTGACCTTACATATGGAATTAAAATTAATGGGTATATACAGAACGTTCCAACCAAAGAAAATGTTCGCGAAATACTGAATCATCTAATTCAGCAATACATTGAGCCATGCAAATTCGCCGATAAGAAGCGTAAATATAAAGCGACGAAATTTGAGACATTATTGTTGAACATGTATTTCTATAAACATATACCTCCATATATTCGCGAAGAACCGTTGCATTTGGACCATATTATTCCTATAAAAACCAACGGATGGTCGGGAGAGATGGATATTAATCGCATCGGAAATAAAATGCTTATAAATTCGCGAGTGAATTTGAAGAAAGGGTGCGGTGCTTTAACTGACGCATTCATCGCAGAAAACAAGCTGGCGTATTTTAACTATCCAAGCGAAAATGAATATTCAAAAATAGTGGTCGATGGGATTGTACAACATAGAGAGTATAACACATTCTGCGAGAAACGGGAACAAGCATATGTGTATTTTATATTGAATTCAATATTCTAAAAAACCCTCAGGTAAGTTTTTTTGCGGATTATTGGCTGACACTCCTGACTAACACTCGGTAGTATTTGTGTATCCGTCCCAAACAACACCATTATCTGTTGCCCACTTGTTTTTAGCGCATACTTCAGTTTTGCCTGTGTATAATGTCCCCCATTTAGTAGCTGCCGGATTGAGGTAGTAATTACTTGCAGGAGTACCAGTTGAATAGTATAGATTATTATTATTTGGAGTACCAGCATTTACATCCTGAGTAGGAACAGAAGGGACACGTCCTATATTCACACCACCAGCAGCGGGAATTTTGCATCCAGCCCCATCGAATGTCCAATAATCGGGACAAGGGTTTCTTAACGGAGCTTCCGGTTTTGATTTAGCTGAATACATGAGAAGACCCACTGCGGTGAGCATAATAATTAAAAGAACGCTAATGGCGCCCAAAACAATCATGTAAAATTGGTCCATCTATATTCTACATGAATTTTATATTCTGTGCAATGTCGTCGATTTCATTACCTTTTGAAAGTGTTGACCATGTTCATCAAATTATCGATATGGATAAATATAATGGCCGCGTGAATTTAGTAGAACCCAGCGACAAAGACGCCCGATTTCGCATGCAAGAACGTATCCATGTTAGAAACACGGCGTCCAATTATTATGATGCACTAAATGGTCAATTGGAACAAAATGTGTTGTCTCAAGTGTTTTTTTCCGCCGAAAACATACAAATCATCCAAAACGGTCTCCGTGCAGGCGTGCATGCCATGTCTGACAGCCGGTTCATCGTGCCAAACCAAAACATCGATACACTGAAAATCATCATGCGCAGCATATATCTCCAGTATGCACAACACATCCCCGGTCGTATTACAGAAGAAGTAGAACGTCTAAATACATTGGTGTTGGATTATGCCGTTCCAAATGTATATGGCGAGGCCATAGGATATATGAACTACATTCGAGACCAAAGCACACTCGTGAGTCCAATTCAAATGCCGCAGAGAAGCGACCGAGTATATAAGGAACTCGAACTCAAACCGTATTTTTAGTTATTAACCTGTATCGGTTCGGACAGCTACTATGGAGTAGAAGTCGGCCGGGAACTTCAGACAAAGATTATTCGTCTTTGAATATGTCGGATGTATTAAGTTCTTCGTCTTTGAATATGTCGGATGTATTCGATACTGAGTTGTTTAATGTTTTAGTTGGTTTAGCCGCACCACCATACACGAACGAAATGACTTTGGGTTGATTATCAAAAATGTGTGTTAATCTGTCAAGATTGACTTCGTTTTGAAACAGATTGGCGATGAAATAATTGTCTTTGACGCTGGCGTTTGTTTCGAATATTTCCATGATTTCATACTTTAATTCACGGAGATTCTGCAACTCGATTAAATACTCGTCAATGTATTTTTGCATAGCTGTGTGTTCATCACTACCGGAATCGATAAGTTGTTTTATTTCGGTCGAAATGTCATACACTCGCTGCAATTTCTCGGTAATCGCTTGTTTTCTGATTTCGCTAAAATACGTTTCGTTATACAAGGTTAAGTAATGATTGTAGTAATATTTGACATAATCATAATTCTCCAACAATAGCTTGAATTTTTCTACGGATTCGGTTTCGGGCATAAACTTGAAAATGGTATCCATCTTGTGCCGGATAATAAGCTCACGGCTATGTTCCAAATCGGCCGCGGCATTTGCCAATTCAGTGTCGATTTTGGTATAGAACCCGGTGAAAATAGTGATGTTTAACTCGCACGGATGTGATGTGTCGCCGCATCTCGCATACAATTTGCGGTTTTTCTTTTGCACAAACTGTGTTCCAACTGGACGTTGGCATTGAATACACAACGGTCGGACAGATTCCAGCGCAGTCATTCGTTCTTTTTTTGTATTTTTTGAATTATACGCGCGTTCCAACATGGACATACGTGATTCTTCATATTTGGATTTGAGAGTGTAATACATGTTTAGCGACTGTTCATAGTCAAATGCGTCCGCAGCATGCTTTGCTTTTTCGCTCACAGGCGTATCGCTCACACTAGCATCAATGCGCAAATCTCTCAGAGATGTGGGGCGATTAACAATCTTGATGTTTGGGTTGTTCATTGCATATAAACTCACTAAACTGGGAGCATTTACCAAATCCAAGTAGGAGATGCGATTATTGTTGATTGACAATTTGATAAGTGTGTTCGGGAGATTGGCAGGTCCGGCTGAACTTTTAGTGGCAACAAATTCGCGTTTTCCATTCACTTGGATTTCTTTCAAATACGATTCTTCGCGAGAAAAGTATTCCAGTCTGTTATTGTTGAGATTGGCTATTTTGAGATGGTGGTAATCACTTAAATCCAAGTTTTTTATACGATTGTTGGAAAGATTGAGTTCTTCCAAGTAGGGCATACCAACGACTTTCCATTCATCGATTGATTGGCTTACCGCTTCAAACACACGCAATTTCAATGGAGGGTTGTGAAAACTAACGCTGGTAATGCTTCCGGGTGTCGTGAATGCAATTTTCTGGACATTAGTGAGACCATGTATTTCCAAATTTATGTGTATTCGACCATGCAATACCCTATTAATATTTATAGTTGTTATTGATTTCGGCATCGTCTCCAATAACTCGTCGAATATTTGTTGAGATGTTTGGTCGTTAATTTCGGTCTCATTATACGGGGGAAATATGTTCTGAGCATTTTTGGGTGGAGTCAGCGGTTTAGGCGGGGGCTCACTTGGCGACTGAGGTTCTTGAGGTAATTCGTTTGTGTTTTTAATGTATATTTTATGCAATTCATTCACAATTTCAGTATCTGTTTTATTTAGCATGTTTAGACTCTTATAATCAATCAGTTTGTTCATAGATGAGCCAGCCATTTGAACGATTGCCGCCGGGTTTCCTTTGTGGGATTTCAACGTTGCATTCACATGTTCAACCAATTTTGTGATTTCACTTCCCTTGGGTTTATCGCCGAGCACGTGGGTAGAATTTTGTTGTATAACGTTATTTAATTTCCACAGTGTTGATATTGGGCCGGGTGTTGGAACAGACGTGTTCAATATGGATAATTCTTTGACGCTTTTACTAATCGTATCAATGTTTTTTAAAAGAGGATTATCGTCGAAAATGGCGACTTTTAAATTGGGATAACACTGTTGCGGTGAATTAAAAATGACTTCTTTCAACATATTATTGCTCAAATTCAACGTTTCTAATAAAGGCATAAGCGACGGCATGAAAAATTCCAAGTGTTGATTGGTAATGGACAATGAGACAATTGTTTTGTGAGGAGGAATCATAAGTTTGTGTATTGTTCCAGGTGTGTCTAAAGACAATGTTTTCAAGTTGGGAAATAAATTACCGATAACGGGGAAGATTAATTTTTCTACATCTCCATTGAAAGATGTATCAATATTTACATCTTCTTCTTCATTGCTTAATCCACTTAAATAACTTTTCAAAACGACTTGGTCATTCATTGTTCCTTTTATACTAAACACACCTATAAAATTGAAGTATTTAACATTGCGTTTTGCTCAACATTATTTCATTCGATGACTACACTACTCTCGCAAAAACCATCGATTTACTATGTGGCCACTGGATGTTTGCATCCAGAAGAACAATATAATCAACACATCCACATGCTTGGTTCAATAGAGGTAAGGAACAACAACCATTACAGCAAAGAAGAAATCCGTTCTTATATTGCAAAGGATATTGCCTGGAGAATTTCTCTAAATGCAGGAGAAAGACACTTGCCGTCTCTGAAATATGTAAAAACTGGAGAACTGCACGAAGATGAACCGTTCGACCCCAATATTCACAAACAAAACCGTAATGTTCGTTCATTTCATTTCGGAAAACAAAACTACTTTTACGACCCGGAAGTCGTTTTCGCATGATTTAACCTTTCTGGAGGACCGACCAAGATTAAAATATACCACCCTGTGGCGGGGGCAGTGGGAGTTCGGTAATTAATGCGGAAAATTCTTTGCTCGCGTTTTGGATTTTTTGGTTTTCCTCTTGGAAATAGCGGATTTTAGACAATACATACTCTTGGTCTTTCATAATTCTATAATTTACCTCTTCCGACGATTTTTTATTTATATGACAATAATACAACGCTCCGCCAAAAACTATCACAAACCCCACAAATACTGCAAAATTAAACACAATCGAATAATACCGCATACGTGTTTCATGACTCTTTTGCAGAGCAGACAACAAGAATGTTTTCGCTGTGGAATCAATCAAATGTGAGCCAGCATCTTCAACTATTTTATGCGCATTTGTCGCAACGTCTAATTTCTTTATGTCAAAATCCAAATAGTTCATTTACACTAAATAATTAAACTATCACAAGCAAATAAACACAGAAAACACAACTCACCCGATGACGATATTATTTCTATCAAAATGTAAGTATATACACTATACTGATGTATCGCAACTATGTTAGGCGACACAAATTATTTGTAGCTATATTTATTTTTATTGCATCTTTTATGGCAATTCACACAGTGAAACCGTCAATGCTTTATACCCCTGATGGCGGTTTTCGCCAATTTGGCGTTGGATACAAACAAAAAACCATTATACCGATTTGGTTAGTTGCAATTATTTTAGCCATATTTAGCTATTTGGCAGTTTTGTATTATATCCATTGGTGAATGTATTATTGGTCCGGTAATAATATTACCGAACCTATCCTTTATTCCGGAAGACCTCAGTGCCCGTATTTGATTCAGCGTGAAATGCCAAAATTACTCATTGTCTTCGGGATAATAATTTCCGTCTTCGAAATCCTCCCCGTATCCTGAAATATCCGCCGCTTCCATCATCCATTCTTCGTCCGCTGCCGCATTCTCTTCATGCTCCATTTGGTCAGCATCCACACGTTCTGCTCCTTCACCTCCGCCACCAGTAGTCAGGTTTGTAGCGGCAGCTATGAAAACACGTTCGTAGTCTGCATTCGCATTCTTTACGTCGGCATAAGCATTCTTATCGTATTTGCTCACTTTTGAACTAAATCCTTCCGCCCACCGACCCAATCGGAACTGTTTCAGCAAATCGGCCGCTTTACGCTCGTCCCTATCTTCCATGTTTTCGAAAAATTCGATGAAGGTCCGTTTCTCCGCAGCTTTGGTTTTGTCCATTCCACCCACAATTTGCGAATATGGCATATCAGCAACTTTCTTCGCAACCATCAATTCGTCCAACAAAGTTTTCAACATCCATCCGACATTGACTAAACCTTTCTCCTGGTCGCCTTCTATCACTATATCCAATATTTCTGCGCTGACATTACCATACTCACCAGCAATTGTTGGAATAGGAGGCAACAATGTGTCTATTATACTACCTTCCATATCATTTTCTTTCATTTCACGTGTTCGTCTTACCAATGGAACTTCTCGAGCAACCACTTGTTTTTCATATGCTATCGCGATGTATTCATGCAATGCTGTATATACGCAATATTTAAACAACGAAATATACGTTTCGTCATTGAACAACGAATGGTATCGCATCGAAGACTTGTTGATGGGCTCAAACACGGGCAATGTTTGCATAAACTTTATCAAGTCCTTGCACACGCGTAAATATTCTGCAATCACACCCTTTATAAACGGGTCTTCGCCCTTTCCTTGTTTTAATTGATTGCGTCTTCCATTCATCACAGCGGATAACACATCTTCGTGTTCTTTTGCAAATCCCCAATGCTTACTTGGTTTATATGTCTTCGGACCATTATTAATCATAGAAGAAGGAGCCGCCGCACACAATGTTTCTACGGCATTTAACATAAATCTGCGAATGTTTGATAAGTTTTTGACACCAGACGACCATTCGCCAATCAGTGATAAAAACGTCTCGATTTTCCCTACTTCATTGCGATTCAGGTTGCTGTATTTCCGCATGAATTCGACAATTTTTTCCAGTTTTTTTGCATTTCCGCGTTCCAACACGCCTTTCAAGTGAATTGTACTGTCTCGCATTTCCGCTACCATGACTTTTTCATCATAATCCGAAATAGCTGCATCGAGCGCGTTGCATAAAGTTTCCGGGAAAACGGTTGAATGCGATATGCGGAACTCGGCCATTGTCTCTTTAAACTTATCCATTGGACCAACCTTTCTATCATCAACTGAAGCAACGATATTGCGGTCATTCACCAGTTTAATAAGTTGATACAGATGGTCCATCGTGTAATTTTTTCCATTCGCTCGCAAGAATTCGACTTTCTCGTCCAATGACCAATACGGAGAATAATTCGCCGGTTTGGATGCACACACCGGGTAATATTCTCGTGGAATTGGCATGTTGTTGTCAAAATTGCAATAACGAATCACCGTTTGGAACGCCAATATCGGGTCAAACCCTGTGGGGAGAGACGTTCGAACGATACCAGTAGGTTTATTGTGGAAAATAATCGGGGCTTTATCAATCATTTTAGGATATCTCTCCGCCGACATCATGGAATTTAGGCGTTTTAATACAATGCCTATGTCCGGATTCATTTTCGCAAAATAAGTAAGCGGATGAATTTGGTCATCATTGCAACACGCATTATCTACAAATGGCACGTTGGATTTTGACACCAGCAGAGGCTGTTTCTGAGACACAGATGTATTCACCATTTCAACCAAACCAAACACATTGCGCATGATTTTGGTGCGAACACCGTTAATAATGGAGTGTTGCGTCGAACTGCCACTTCGCATCGATTTCACCAATTCTTCTTCCAAATTCAGCGCAATTCCATCCAACTTGGATTTCACCGTGAATTTCACAATCGGAGGCTGAAACAACGGCCATCTATGCTCCACCGACAATTCGCCGGGAGCAACGTCAATCGGGTTCATTCGAATATAGTCGCGTTTCAAGTCGTAGTACTTTGTAATATCAGACCGCGTCATGTAAAAACTCTGAATCAACATTTGCATGCGAGACTTTATCGTTTCTGGATTCAGCACATGAACTCCGTTCCACGGCTCAATCGTAGTGCTCATTTTCTTGATAACGCATGCCAAATACAAGAGGCCGGCTGTATTCTCAACCCCGGTTAAAGGATACCCTCCAAATGCACGAACACATCCTGCAAATGTTTTCGATGTTCGGAAATTCGGAATCATTGTTTGTATAGCAATAAACAAACTACACGATGTGAGCAACACCAACATTTGATTCAGATACACGGGATATGGCACCATGCTTGTTTTTGTCTGTTTCTCTTTCTCTTTTGCCATGCGTTTCTTGTATGACTCTTCACTTGCGATTATAGAGGCATTTTTATTAGACATCATCTCGGTTGTTAAACGTAGTGTTAATTCTTCCACGGCTCCTTCATTTGCATCCATACGAATTCCAACACTTTGACTTAACGCGCGAAACACATTGTATATTTTTTGCAAAACCGGGTCGGCAAATGACCGAATTTCACTCTTACCCATTGCCATTAGCATATTGCCAATGTCTTCTTTCATTATATCGTTGGTTTTAATTTGTCGTCCCTCTTCATCAAACTGATTGTCATCCATCAATTGCGCGTCCAATAATTTCCAACCGGTGTGTTTATCCACTATCATATTTCCCTCCAAAGTTCCGTCTTGGTCGCAAATGCGTTGTATTTCTTCGGGAGAGAGAAACCCGTGAATCGCAATGATGCTCTTTGGAACCAGTTTAAGATTCGTATCCACACAATACAACCAATACGGGAGTTCATTCAATTGTTCGACCATGGGTTCGCGACAAAATCGTGTAGCAAACTGTTGCAAATATGAGCATTTTTCGTGATAATCTGAAATACCCATGATTTTGGTCAATAATTCAGTATATGGACTCTCCGCGATTGTTGATGTGTCCAATTCTAACTGTTTAGCCAACGAGTTATACAAATTGTTTGTGAAATTGAATCGCACATTGTCGATGGTTTTTCGCTGTTTTAACATAGATAATTTGTATTTCACATCCTCTTTCATATCATCTTCTGTCTGTTCCGACTCTTGTTCAATGCGTTCATTCAATTCTTTCATCATCGCATTTCGTTTTGCAACACGAAGACGCATCGACGCAATATCCATGGTTTCGCATGAATTATTCTTTTTGTCGAACAAACACCACTCCTCCTTGGCACACGTAATTGCGTCTGTGTCGAAATCGTCCGTCGTTAATTCTTGGTCGCGAACCCATTCTTCTCCAATTCGGCGGAAATATGATTTCGAACGCAATATTTGATTAATTTTCACTTTGTTGTCCAATACAACCGCATTTTTGTCAGACACTGAGGCCAAATCGCCATCTGCTACCGCCTTTTTCCCACGAACAATCGTTTCGGCCAAATTGCCAGCTTCATCCGGAGGAGTTGCGTGTTTGGAAATCAACACCTCACGCAAAAATCGCAAAAATGTATCAGGGTCCATAACCCGTTGTTTGTCCTTGTATTGCTTTAATACTGCGTATGGCGTGTCGTCCTTGTCCTTGTCATAATAGGCAACTACACCATTGTCGGCATACATCGCATCATATGAATTGTAATGTTTCACAATCCGTTTGTCTCTAAACGATGTTTTGCAAACATTGCTTTCATCCGACGGTACATTTGATATGTCCATTGCTATCTTTTCGGGAGAGCGTAAAGACAACATGTGAAATCTGCACATGGAATAAAACAATTGTGCGTCATCGACTTTCAAAATATTCAATACGGTTTCCGCATTGTTCATTTTACCGTATTGCGGAGTCCCTGTTTGGGAATCTTTTCCAACTACAGTTGAATATGCCTTTTGATACGTATCCGTCATGTACCCATTGATACCAAACAGTTTGTCGGAAATGTTATCCAAATTTACCGGGTCATTCTTATTTTTGCGCGTTTCTTCCACATATTTTATGAATTCCGCGCGATTTGTCTGAATCTCCTTTATCAAATCATTCGTTTTCGTTTTCAATATATGACGTATTTCCAAATACTGCTTGAATGTTATATCCGACGTATCAATTCCCATAGAAGCCATCTCTTTCGTAATATTCAAAAAAGAATACCCAGTGAAATACGGACGAAACAAATGCAACATTTGACGCGTGTCCGGAAACACCACATTCAATATATCGCGAAAGGTATTTTCGTCTGCAACAGTCCCACTCGATGGAACAATATGCTGGGTGGTTTTCATAAACTTAGTTCCGTCCTCTTTTTCTTCGGTATCCGCAACATACTCTATCGGCGGCTGGGCCTGGTCGATGGATGAAGACATAATATGTTTCTCCAACGCACGGAAATAATAAAACGGCGTTAAAGCCAAGTTCGTGCGAATCTTGATATTTGTCCCACGTTCAGCCATGCGGAAATATCTCATTACAGATTTGGGAAAAACAATCAACGATTTTTGCGAATACGACTCTCCCGAAACCAATTGTTTCTGCACCAACGTTTTACCGCCTGCACGATTCATTTCGTACTCAATACGTCCGATTCCTCTTATGAATTTTTGCATGCTTCGGTTGGCAACGTGCAACTTACTTCCTTTCGCAGAAGACGACTGAAACGATGCATTACCTGTATTCAAATTATCCACCATTGTTTCAACATCCTCTGTTATTTCGGGAGATTTCAACAGGAACGGATGTGAAGTTCCTACCGGGTTATACGCCGGCTTAACTGCATACAAATCGCGCATCAATTTATCATATGCAGGTTCTATAGCGTTGGTTTCTTTTGCAGAATACGCTTTAAATGCATGAGCCATTGCAAAATGGGCTTCTTGCTCCTCTTTCACATCCGGCACAACATCTTCTTGAACCTCAATTTCTTTTGAAATCGTCAATGATTTCACCGTTTGCACAACCGGCATTGCCCACCGAATACGTTGTGTTCCTGCAACCATCTTCTCAACCATCGGCTTGTAGTTGGGACCCGCACGTTTTGCACCAATAATATTTTCATTGCTATCGAATACAGAAAATGCTGAGCGCAAATGCTTGAATCTCGAAATAGTGCGGTTTATCGAAACCATCGTTTTAGACGTGCGTTTTTCGGGTGGATATTCAGCCACGAATTTATCGGCCATGTCATTAATTTGCGTGTCCAATGTGTATCTCTTTTTATACGCGGCAATTTCCACCAACTGTTCCAATTCTTCCAAATCTTCTTCCACCACCTCGGCGGATTGTATCAACAACGGGTTTAGCCGGTCTTTAATCAAATTATCGGCCTGAGCATTTTCAGGCACATTAATCACCATCTCTCCCGAAGGTATCATTTCCATCGATGCAAAATCCTCCTCTTTCTCATCCATTCTCTGCACATCCGACATATTCATGTTTCTCATTGTCGCGGGTTTGTCGCGAATAACGAACTTTTCAATCGGAAGGTCATCGGGAATACCGCGATAACCGAAATCAATATAAATGGTTTTGATATCCGGAAAAGTCGTCAGTTCAATACAATCCCCATCCAGATTCGTGATTTCACCAGTGATAACTGTAGGCAACTCTCCTCCAAAATACACGTCTATCCATGTATGCACATACAGTCCGTTTTGGCGTGCAAACCCCGGGTCTTCACTACGGTCCAATAAAGCTATGCCGACAACAGACTCATCCGTAAATTTGCCTGTTTCCGCATCGATGTGCAAAATACCATGCTGTTTGGTTGCGATGTTAAATATGCGCATTTTGTGTTCATCGATATAGATAACTATAAATGACTGCTGATGATATTCGGGATTTTCGGGAGAGTCAAACTCAATAATATCTCCTAAAAGTATTTGGTTTGGAACTTGTTCGGCGCTTTGCCTCGAATATACATTTGGACTTGATACATGTGTATTGGTCTGCATAGATGGAGTTTTATTTGAAATTGTGTTCTGGCTGTTTCTCATGCTATTATTTGGTTTAACTATTTCCATATTATTGTTGCTCTATATTTTATTCACATAAAATGAAAAGTAAGTCTAAAATACAATAATATATCTACAAATGAAATAAAAGAACCTACATATTAACATTAATCAAACACCATCCATAACATGTTTGTAAGCCGTATTCTTGAACTTGTTAGCCAAAGTATTCTTCGTATGAAGAAATATGTATCGTCGAATGATAACGCAACATATTACATTGTTAATTATAATGACGAGTTTAAAACCGACCCAACGTATGCATCGTATAAGTCTGTGATATTATCAGACGATGAACATGGGAACCCATCCAAATTATTATCTTTTGCTCCTCCACGCGGTCTCGACTACGATGCATTCAAAGAGTCATTGGATTTTGAAATGACCGATGATATTGTTGCCAATAACGCAATAGAAGGCACCATGATAAATCTGTTTTTCGATGAACGCATTCATTCGTGGAACATCGCGACTCGCGGGTCCATTGGCGGAAACAACCGGTTTTATTCCAACAGTGAAAACAAAACATTCAGGTCCATGTTTATGGATTGTTTGAATAATGCGACAGTGTCATTGGATTCAGCCTTCGCCGATTGGCCCAAAACGAATTGTTATTGTTTTGTGTTGCAACATCCAAAAAATCAAATTGTGTTTGATGTAGTTGAACCGCGATTATATTTGGTAGCGGCTTACGAAATACACAACGATAGTTTATCATTGGACATTAACGACTATGTTAGCAGCATTCCTATCACTGAATTGAACAGGTTAGTTAATACTAAACCTGATTGGAATATGTTAGTTCCTCAACCATACACGTTTAGTCGCAGGTTTGACGAACTGGAATGTGTGTTTCGCAATGCGGATGTATGCATGGGAGTCATGTTTTGGAACACGAAAACGGGGGTTCGTTCTCATATGGAGAACACAAAGTATGCTGAATTGCGCGAGTTAAGAGGCAATCATCCCAATATGCTTTATCATTTTTTGGAACTGCATCAGAGTGGTGATGTGTGGAAATTCTTGGATGCGTTTCCGAGATACATGTTAGAATTTAAGGAGTATTACGACAAGATAATCTCGTTTGCGTATTTGGTATATGGCGCGTATGAGAAGTATTACATAAAGCGTGAGAGAGAACATATCCCCAAAGAATACTTTGTCCATGCGGCCAGAATACATCACGAAATATATCTGGCAAATAAGAAAGCCGGACAAAATATTCATATCACACCATTGATTGTGAAAAACTACGTGGAGAACATTGCGCCGATTAAGTTAGTGCATTATTTGCAAACCGACACAGCGCGCGATGTTCCTATGCTATGCACGGACGAGTTGGAACAAACTGCTACTCAATAAAGAACGTAGCGCGATTCATTGAGGTCCTCTCCAAAAAGATATAAACGTGTATTTGAAAATACATGTATATAAGTATGCTCGGCAGTTTGTGTATTGTTTCGTTATTGTGTGTAAGCGCAGCATATATTAACGATTGGATATATGTATTTGCTTACTCATGGACCCCCGAATTTTGTTATGGTAATAACTACCCTGGGTGTGTTTTGACACAACCCGAATACTGGGAAACACACTTCACAATCCACGGACTATGGCCACAATACATTGATGGGGGATACCCGTCGTACTGCACAAACGTTTCATTCGATGCAACAAGTATTGAAACCGCCATTGGTCTGGAAACGTTAGAGAAATATTGGCCGAATGTACAGGAAGACACAGATAATGCAAATTACACATCCTTTTGGGAACACGAATGGAGTAAGCACGGCACATGCACCGGATTATCGCAAATCGATTATTTCAACCAAACAGTTGCATTGATACAGCGGTTTGGCACACCATTAGCTTTAACTTACTCCGTTGGCAAAACCATCAATTCGCAAGAGTTAATCAAAGATTTAGCCGGATTCAACTCAACCGTTCTTTTGTGCAATGACAATTATTTGAGCGGGGCATACACGTGTTGGAACCAATTTAACAGCATTCCAACTAATATCACATATTGCCCGGAAGACGTGCTTCGCGAAACCACTTGTGTTCAAGATACTATCTATGTTCAAGCCATTGTCTAAATAAAATTGAAATGCTTTTATTTGAATTTGCGAGTTTTATACACAAATCCAAATCGCAAAAGTAAATCAACGCAACGCATACAAAAGAATGGGGAACGCTCAAACTATTATTCAGAATCTCTCTCCCGAAGAAAGAATCGTATTTATGGAACGCCACGGGTTGAATGACGAACTTATTGCGTTATATAAATCTGGTTTAATGACCGCGGAAGATATTATTACATATGTACAAGGTCCGAATAATACAATGATTGGTGTAAAGAGGTAAGTTTGAATCCGCCTATAACGTATGGGCAACCCAACCGGGTTTTTTTCAGTGCTGCAGTTTTACTGAGAAAACTTGTAATATGAATCTCCCGAATTAGAAGGGGAATACTGTTCAGTAATGTTATTTTCACCGGCAGACGGGGAGGTTCCTTCTAACATCGCCAATCGTTGCTGAATATTGGACGGGTCGCTTTCTTCGTCATCCATGTTTTCAATACGTTTAATGTCGCGAGTGCTTTCGCCGATATGCAAAAAATTCTTCTGCTCTATATCGGGAACACGAGGGTCAAAGCCATCGCGTTGAGGAATCACGGAAAGAAACCATGAAAACAGCAGAATAGTAAAAACAAGGGCCAGTACAATCTTAAAATTCATTGTATATTATTGTGTGATACTATTGAATATACGTGTGTTTTGACAACTGAAAGAATTTATCGCCTAAATACACTAAATATCCAGACAACCCCACTGTTGCTAACGGCAACCCGATTTTGAATAATGCGGCAAGAGCATCTGGAGTATGTATCGACCCAGCTTCCAATATTGACATGCCGGATATAACGTAAATTAACCCATACAATGGTTTTTCGTATTTGTTGTATTCGTATCCAGTTGCGTTAGCGTGTGTTCCATGCAACATTGCTGTAATTGCCAGAACGCATATTCCAAAAAACAGGTTTAATAAGTATTTGTCGCTTCCTCTCATGAATAAAAACAGTATCGTCGCCAAAGGGTATATGATGCCAATTGTCATGAATGTAATGTCAGACCCAATTATAGATATTCCTAAACTCGCTGTTATAATGCACAAAATAATGCGCAATGCCCATGAACCAAATTGGCGTGTGTTTAAGATAGGGTCAATTATTGTGTTGAACATATCGCTCAATTCTTCCCATTTGTAAAATATGGCAATCGAACTAATGATGGAAAGAGATATCGTAGCAATAGAAATGTCCTTTATTTCTTCCACCAATTGGCGAAACGAATCATCCAGTTTAAACTCGCGTTTTTCATTGACAGATTCAACCACCATTTTATCATAGGCGATTGTGGTCATGAGAATTCCCACAAATGTGAGGATGACTCCCGCCGAAAATAAATAGGCGATTTTTTTGTTTTGCATAGGAGACGTTTTGCCGTTTGTTTTGAATGTACGTGTCGTGTAGTCCATTACGTCGGACACAATATATAGTCCAAATAAACAGCCAAACACGTTTAGAACATTAAACCCTATTACTTCGAGTGTTGTGGAAGTTTTCAAAATAACCGTGGATATTATAAACAGCGCTATAAAAAACACATATCTCACAAACGGAAAACATGTAGTCATTCTACCTTATCTAAAATCTATTCGCATAATAAAGCGTATAGATTTATATGACTTTGATATAAAAATGATTTGGATTTGTACATATTTATTATTATACACATACATCTGATATGAGATTCCAACTAATAAGCGACATACATCACGAATTTCTGCGAGGCGGAATTTATACCAAAATTGTCCCTAAATGTTCTACATTGGTTTTGGCCGGTGATATCGGAAATCCATTGCAATCAAATTACGGGATGTTTCTACGCAAACTCGCATACGATTTCGAACATATTATTCTCATTCACGGGAATCACGAATACTACGCAACCAACTATAATGTTTCCGTGCAGAAAACCCGCGAAATATGCGAGGAAATCAACGCATTCAAACCCACCGCCAATGCGATAAAAGGTAAAATACATTTCCTCCACAACTCACATGTTGATATTCGAGGTGTCAGATTTATAGGAACCACACTTTGGACAAAGTTAGACCCCGAAGTTCCATTAATTGGAGACCGCAACATCAAAGATTTCTCCATTGATTGGTATAACCGCATGCACCACGAATGTTGCGAATATCTTGAATCGGCAATTCGGGACATTCCAGTGGGAAAACAAACGGTTATTGTGTCGCATCATTTGCCATCGTTTTCGCTCATTGCGCCGAAATATAATAAATATGGCATGATTAACCAATGGTTTGCCAGCAATAGCGACCAGTTAATCGAAATGGCAGCGGTTAAAGGAATTAAATCATGGGTGTATGGACATACACATGATTGTTGTGAAACGAATATACATGGAATCAATATGGTGTGTAATCCGGTTGGATATCCGGGAGAGAAAGAAATACAGGTAAGTGAAGATGGGGATACAACAATTGTTGTGGAAGTATAGAGGATATAAAGGTTATTCTTTTTGCATGATATATTATGAATTTACTCTGCGGAAAAATAACAAATGAATGTGATTATCTTACCCCAGAGTTTGGCGAGATTTGCAACTTTGTGATTAAAGAACCAATTCGTTTCCATAGGAAACAATGGGAAATCGTGTATATTTTACAAATGCTTAAATTAAAAAATTTGTTTGGAAACGGCAAAAAGGGAATAACGTTTGGTTCCGGACAAGGAACAGACATAAAAGTGTTGGCATCATGTGGGTGTACAATAGTTGCAACTGATTTAGATATGAGCACTGCGGCTAAAGCTGGATGGGTAGATACAAATCAACATTCGCATTCAAAACGCGTGTTTTATGACCCAAAATATGGTCCTGAAACTTATTTAAATAACATTACATTGGATAACAACGTAAATATGAATGCAATCCCGCTTAAATATTCGTGTGGTGAGTTTGATTTTGCAACTTCATGCTGTTCTTTGGAACACTTGGGTAGCTTAATGCAAGGTCTTCAATTTATTATAAACTCAATACAATGTGTTAGGGTGGGTGGAGTTGTAATACACACTACCGAATTTAATTTAGATTCATTAAAACCAGATTATAATGGCGAAACAATAGAAACCCCAATCACATGCGTATATCGTAAATCGGATTTTGAATGGTTGAAATGTCGGATTGAGGAATTGGGACATCGGATGTATGACATTGACTATAGTGTCGGAAACGGACTATATGACCAATATATTGACTTACCTCCATATCCAGGAAATGATACCGCTAAACATCTCAGATTAGAACTACAACATAAATTGCAAAAAATACCTGCAACATGTATTGGAATTGTTATTGAAAGACTGCATTAACGTCTTAGTCTGGATGAACTCAACACACAACGTGTCCAACGTTATTCTTTGTCAAAAAATAATTACCAGCTATGGACTGGTATATTTCTCTTTACAGATATGTCTCCCGAATCCAAGCTTCCAACACACCTAAATCGCAGTTCATTACATTCTGTTTGAAACCTTTCGTCGCAAAAAACTTCGGCTGCTTCATTGAATCCGTCTTGTAGTAAATATACAAGCCGTATTTCCCCTTACGAACACTCATATTCTTCGTAATCGGCCTCATCATATTCGGATTATTACTTTCACCTAAACTTTCACCTCCATTTCCGATTGTTGGCAACAACGGTATCACATCGGATAATTTTATGTTTCGCGCCGGGATTGATATCGTTTTTAAACTGACAGTGTTCTCACCGTGCTCAACATATAACCCATATTTCCCCGATTTCAACAAAACAGTTTCGCCTAAATACTCTCCCAAAACTTCGTTCGGAATTTCCACTAAATCATTAAAAACATACTCACCCTTCTCCAATTTTCCTAAATCCACCATCTGGTCCTTGCGAACACTGAAATAATCCCACCCTTCACCATCTGCCGTTTTTCGACGCAACGTCTGGCCCGAAGATGTGAATACAAACTCATAACCGTTGTTCAATTTAAACACTTTCTTCTCCACACCTTCCAACGTTTTTAATAAATCGCGCAAATCTCGACTACACTCCTTACACACCTTATTCCATTCCGGTTCTTCCCCCGAACTTATCTTGTCCAACAGAGTTTCCATTCGACTCGTGTATTCGTAATTAAACACCGCTTTCGGGTCAGAATCATTACTAAAATGCTTCGTCAAAAACTCGGCTGCTAATCTACCCAATGGCTGCAACACCAATTTACCTGTCTCATTGCCGAACACACGCTTACTTGATATTAGTTTTAATGCCCCGTCAGATTCCAGCAAATATTCCGCGCATTTCACCTCTTTCCCCTGAACATCCTGCTTTGCTACATACCCTCTGTCTTTTAGCGTCTCCACAATTGTCGCAAACGTTGATGGACGCCCGATTCCTAACTCCTCTAACTTCTTGATAAGAGACGATTCTGTATAATGACTTACACGGTCGCGCATATGTGCCGACGTCTGTATTTCCGACCACACAACCGGAACATTCGTATTAGCCGTTTTTAAATAAAACAACAATGCCGATGCCTCCGTCATCACATCCACCGGATTCGTTTTCAAGGATACCACCTTCCACCCAAAATGTGTTGGAACCTCTATCGTCGCGCAATATTTAGGCGTTTTACCTGGAATAACTTCGGGAGAGGATATTTCTGCTTTCGTCATCTGAGAATGACTGGCAGACATGCAACTTTCCACAGTATTCTGCCATATTAAACGGTATAACGCATTGACCGACGCATTCTCTGTGGTAATATAGGTCATATTCACATTCGTGCAGCGAATAGCTTCATGCGGATTATTGTCCTCACTTCCCTCGATGTTATTTTCCAACAAATAGCCTAAATATCTTGGGTCTTTCCATTGTTCCATGATGAAGTTTTTGACCGAATGCAGGAAAACGGGCGAATACACTTCGGCATCTGTTCGCATGTAAGTTATTAGACCCTGTTGATACAACTGTTGCGCCATTTCCATTGTTTGCTTTGGCGACCACCGGGATGCTTGCAACAGCCGCGAAGTCGTGAATGGTTTCGGCGATTGTTTCACAGATTCGGTTGTTTTGTTCCCTACCGTTAAAATGTGGCTAAATGTTTTTGACGCATCCAAAAACCGAAGCGTCTCTTTCGCATCCTCAAACTCGTGATTCAACACAAACTCAATATTTCGCGACGTGAATGTGCCCTTGACCCGGTAAAACACGTTAGACTCCTCTTCCGATTCCCGGGTTGTTTCATTATCAAGCACAAGTCTCAGTGCGGGGGTTTGACAACGACCTGCACTCAGCGCGTTTTTCTTATTGCTAAATATATGTCTCCACAAAACAGGACTAATGCGAAACCCCACTAACATATCCAAAACTTGGCGTGCAAACTGGGCGCGCACTAAATTCATGTTTATTTTGCGCGGATTCTGGATGGCATCGCGAATGGCGGGTTTTGTGATTTCGTGAAACACAATGCGATGCGTTGTTTCCAAATCGAGACCGAATGTGTCGCAAATATGCCATGCAATCGCTTCGCCTTCGCGGTCGTCATCCGAAGCTAAATATATGTTTTCGGGAGAGTAAGCACCAATCGTTTGGCGCATATTGTTAATAACGTCTTGTTTTCCCGGTTCAATCGTAAAAGTGATGGAATACTCGTGTTTCACATCAATTGAGCTCAACCCATCAATCGTACGGAAATGGCCGCGAGATGCAATGCACTGATACATGGGGCCTAAATACTCTTCGATTTTGCTGCATTTTGATGGAGATTCCACAATAACAAGATACTGAGCACATTTATTTGGCAAAGAACTGGCTGCCTTTTTATAGTATTTTTTCGGTGGCATGGATAGACTGATTTATCAGCTCTTGTTTATCCTTTTTACATCAGTCTGTTAAATTACAATGTCCATATTGTTCATTAGCTCCATTTTTTGCACAGTCCGCAAGAAATTCGTTTCTGCATCCATGCCATTGAACAAATACTCCGTATTCGGACTGTGCTCATTCTCTTTGATTTGCGAATAAATATTGTCTATTTGCTCCACCACATTCTTCAACACATCGTGATTCGCCACAATTGGCACGGTAGCATTCACCGTTTCCGTTAAAAGAGATACTGCGAAATAGAGCAAATACCGGCGTTTTTTACACGTAGCTGTAGTATATCTCGCACAAAAAAGGTCGTTCGCAGAATTCATTGCCTTTATTATAAACGCATTGGAAGTCGAATTAGCGTAATGTATGAGCACGTCCCACACCAACCATATTATCTCCCGACTGTATTTATTATCGACCGCGTATTTTCGGCGCTGACATTTCGTCGGTTCTTTGCGATTGTTGCAAATAATATTGAATTCCACCATCCATTCTATCCAATAACATGCCTGTATCATGTTTTTTTTATTCACATGATAAGCGAATTCGTTCAGAGCAATTGTGAGCTCCTTTGGGTCCTCTGTTTCCCAAATAGGATTGATGTATTCAGTTGAATCGGCTTTCAACCTCTCCGGCATCTGAGTCATGTCGAACTCTTCCACGCGATTAATCTTAATAGGCTCGAATGCAGGTTTTTTGGGAGAGAGAGCCAGATTGCAGACCACTTCGGCGAATATCTTGCGTACATCGCGATTGTTTCGCAGATTCAGCTCGGATGTGTAGAGACCTTGTGCCATTATGTTTTTGAATATTGTGTATCTCATAGACAAATATACGACCAATCGCGGATTGGCTAAATGAATGTATTTCGTGAAAAATGACATGATTGTTTCCCACACATCCAAATAATGACCGGCACATACCAGCTCGGCACACCAATAAATCGCGGGTTCGACGCGGCCCTTACGCATGTTATCTACCAGTTGATTCCTCACTTCAGTTTTCTTGAATTTGGAAAAAGAATATCCGCGAAACTGTGGAGATGTCCTGATATCGTTTATATCTGTGGTTCCATAAACGGGCATCGTGGGTTCGGTTAAATTATACTGGATTTAATTTAGTGCTTATATTTACGCGATTGACGTTTAGAACGGCGGCGGCGACGGCGAGTTCGACCACCATACTGCTTTTTGTCTTCAGTCGCATTACTCTGCATAACTTGTATAGCTACATTGCTACCCTCTATCACTTGTTGATTTGTTTCATTAAAAACATTCATTGTTTTGAATATTTCTTCTGTAGTTTGTTCTTTAATGTAATTTTTGTAGTGCGTAGAATCTAATATTTTTGGCCAAATTACACTATTGAAGTGATTTTTGAAAGCACCGTCTGTGTGATTCGCGTAATGAGCTCGGATAGTTTCAAATCGTTGATTCATAATAATAAAAAACGCATTCATTACATTTAAATGATTGTGGATGTTTTCAAATATCGTACCTGCACTCATAAAATTGTTCATTGAATTAACACTATTCGATATTGTAGATACAACACCGCCACCATATTGTTGCTTACTGCGACTGAACATTCCTGACAATCCTGATTTAATTTTGGAGAATGACTCACTTATTTTCAAATTGAATTTTGACATATCTCTTCCTTCCTTTATTTTTGGTATGTACCTGGTTAAATAAACATTCAATTTATTGATTTTCGTTGTGATTCGCTCAACTACATAACTCGGTATTTTAATTTCTTGAATTTTAGTATTAGTTGTGTTGTATTGTTGAATTTCTCTACTGAGTATCTTCATGGACTCTTCAATCATATGCGACATAAGGAAATTTTGCGCTAATATTTCTTTAATATCCATCAACAACGCATACAATTTAGCATTCTTTGCATATATGACAGCTAATTGAGATGCTGCAGCAAACGCAATCCCAACACCAGGAACAATACTTGCAATATCTTTAATCGCATTTAGACCAATACTTAATCCAACCGCGATTCCTGTAGCTGTTTCTGCATATTGTTCGGCGTTTGCTGCCGCCTCTGCCGTTGCATCGACACTCTTTATTTGTTCTTTTTCTGTATTTTCAGAACCGGACATTATACATTAAGTCGTGAAAAATAGTTATGTGCAACTTGGAGAGTATAGTATGCCTATATTACAATCTCCCTATACTTCAAAATATCTACTCTACCCGGAATACTTGTTTTACTTACATTTTCTAAACATGTATAATGGAATTTGACTGGTTTCTCTCCCGAAATCTTCTTCGTATTTTGCTTGCATAATACCGCACCCGCTTTAATTAAATACTTCATTTGGGGTTTCTCTGCATACACTGGAACCTTGACTACAACATGACACGAAGATACATCCGCTGCATGAAACCATAAATCACTTTTCTCTCCCGAATCAATTACCGTGTCATTATCTTTCTGCGATTGACCGACCAAACATTCTACCGGTTCGTGAAAAGTCTTGATTTGTATAAATATCTGTTTCATTCGCGTCATTTATTCATTTCGTAAACGCAAAATACAATGGTTCATTTTTTTATTCTTTGTCGGAACCCCGGTTTCGGACTCATACGGACGAGATTTTGGTCGCAATACCTTCGTATTTTGGTAGTCATTTGTTTTATATGTGATACGGAAATATAATACAAACGTTATTCTTTTATATACCATCCACCTAATTATTTGGCATGGGCTCGTCGGGTTTCATGGGAACGACGGGTTGTCCATTTTTCATTGTTTGTACGGCCATTTTGGGATAGGTATCTTTATTTGGTTTGCTTTCGGGGCGGGAGGGAGCAGGTCGAACATCCTCTGAATTATACCAATTCTTCTTCGGTGGAGGAGGTCTAGCTACGTCATTGCCCCTCGGTATATTATGGTCATCCATGAAATTACCTATTGTATAGGGTTTAGGGTTTGGGTTTGTTCCAATTCCCGTACTTGTTTGAGCTGTAGGTTCATCTTCACCACCTCCCCACATGAGGGCTCTACGGCTACCGCGTCTGGTCTGCTTACGAGACCGGCCGTTTTTTCTGCTTCTGCGGCCCTTCGCGAGCTTGCTTCTTCTGCGTGTTCTTGACATATATACAGTATATCAAGAAAATTATTATGGCGTGGCGTCTAAATCATCAAAGGAACACCAGTGTTGAAGTCATATATTCTATCATCATCGGGGAGGCCGGCATTTTTATCGCTTGTAACATCAGATTCGGTAGCAGCAACTGGTTCGGTAGCAGTAGCAGCAACTGGTTCGGTAGCAGTAGCAGCAACTGGTTCGGTAGCAGGAACGATGTACTCGATTTTAACTACGCCGAACGGGTCCTTATCACGATAAGGGTTCATATACATAAGACCCGATTTTACGTCGATACCGTGTGTGGCTGTATAAAAGAATTTGTTATAATAGTTCGAAATTTTAACATTTTCTTTTAAACAACTCATTTTTGTACAACCAGGTGGGACTAATATCCAAAGTCTTCCATTTGTCACATCTGTCACAGAAAACAATTTTATTTCTTTAGAATTAAAACGCATTTTAATTTTCAATTCATCCACAGTTATATGGTTATTTAAACCAGGTAATTCCGTATCATCACTGGTGCCATTGATTTTGGTTGTTATGTTGTTAAAAACAGCCTCTCCTTTATTGTCAGGAATGATAGGGCCGTTTTGATTCATTTGGTTAAAAAAAGCATCAGCATCCCTACTATTTTTAGCTTCATTCCTATAGTTTTGAACTGCATTAACAACCTTCTTAATTGGGTCAAACATACCTCCCCACATGAGTGCTCTACGGCTACCGCGTCTGGTCTGCTTACGAGATCGACCGTTTTTTCTGCTTCTGCGGCCCTTCGCGAGCTTGCTTCTTCTGCGTGTTCTTGACATATATACAGTATATCAAGAAATTTAACCTTTATATGTTCTAAATCTGTGTTCGTTTGTCTCAAAAAGGTATATGACGTTTTGGTTGAAAATTGAAATGGTTTTGTTAAACAAATAATCACTACAACGCCGCAAATAAACACATATAACGAATGTCTCTAACATCCAGTCATAAACCCATATATTTCAGTGACGGAATTATTCCGTTTAAGTGTCCATTCACTATTAAATTTACGGATACAAGTTATCACAAATGGACAACTCAATTCGAACAGTATTGGTTTATACACATGATTGATGAATTTTATCAGAAATCGGAAAAATTATCGGAATTCGTTCAAACAGCACAGTATTGCTGTTTGAATATTTTACACAATATACATGATAATGGAAAAGGAGCACATTTCAATGGAACATTTAGCAAACGCAATCCAGAAGGCGATTTCGAAAACAGCCCAGAATTCCACTTTTATGTAAATTCTACAAATACAGCCATAACACATGTATCATTTTGCACAACTTTCAAAAAATGAAATTCTAAGGTGAGTTTTTTACACCATTGTCTGTCAGAATCACGTCCAAATGTCATAACGTATCCGCCAGCGATAACGGCTAATCTTTTTTATCAATGTTATCAATGATATTATTATATATAATCATGAAACGCTGTCAAAACGGTACTCGCCGCAACAAAAAAACTGGAGAATGTGAGCCCACTGGTGCCGCCCGCTCTTCTACGCGAAGAACAAATGCCGATGTTCAAGTGAAGCCGAAGAGGTGCCCAACCGGCTCACGTCGAAACAAAAAAACCGGTGTGTGTGCCGCAGTGGAGCCGGAACCAATCGTGCCTACACCGCCGATGGAACCGGGCAGAGAACCATTTCGGTTTGTGGAGGAAACAACGGAATTGATGAAAATTCTTACGCCGATGTCGAAGAACAAGGTTATACGCTTCCGAGAAGAGATGTATAACCAAGACATTCATAAAGTAAGCAAAGACGGTCTTACCGAGCTTATGCTTGCTATCATTTACGGAAATGAAACGTTTGTGAAGGACCTGCTGTATCTGATTATGAATGAATCTCATCCGCCGTTGGAGTATTGGAACTATCGTTTGGACACAAACGAAACCATTCTTCATATTGCAATATCATCGATGTCGGTGCATACACTTGAAAAGCTATCTACCATACCAGGCATCGATTATTCTGCCCAGGACTTAGACGGTTGCACTCCGTTGCTTATGCTGTGTAAGTACATATACCAGACCATGAACGTGAAAAAGTATGCTGAAAAGTGTAAAACGTATAAGAAGATGTTGCGCATACTTTTAGCCGACACTTCGAACAAAAACTTCAACTTGGATGCAAAGGACGACGATAATATGACTGCCAAGCAGTATTTTGTTCAATTTGCCACGAAGGAAAAGTTTAAACTTTCCGACTTTCCGAATGAATCAATTCGTGAGTAGGCTGTGAATGTGAATATGACCAAACCAAGGTAAGATTATTCTTTTTTGTCGTCATTAAAGAAATTATACACTAAATTATCCGCATTGTGATTTTTAACGTCGCCACACAAAGTATTCACAGACTCATACATTTTGCGCAAAACATCCGGTGGAGCACTCGTCCCCACTTTTATAAACCCTTTTTTAATTAGGTCGCGTTTCACGTCCTCCAACGCAGCCTGCTTTAGTTTATTGCATTTTATATCTATATCCCGGCGTATTGTGCGGTTGCTAACTAAAACACTAACTTTAGGTTGTACAGATGAACGTCCAACCACATATGTTCTGCGAATCGTCTTTTTCATTTTGCGACGATGCATCGCGCGCTCTTTCAATTTATCATTTTCTTTTTCCGCCAAAGTCTTCTTTTTCAAATGCTCCTGGACTTTCTGCATTTCCGCATTCTTTTTCATCCATTCACTGAACGACGGCTCTAAATTCCACTTGCGTTCTTCTTCGGATTGTGGTGTGTTGCGCAACGTTTTGTTATACATTCGATATGTCGGGAGAGACCCATTTTTCAAACATCCATATTTAGGCGCATTGTCAGAATAAGCCGACGCTACTTTCACCGGAGTTGCTACATCAAACACATCTTTTGGTTCCTCTACGGATATATTTGTTTCATCCACCGACAATGATACCGGAGTCGCATAATTGTATATTTGAGGGTGTTGTGGAAGAACACGCAATGTTTGTGCGGCGGGTTTTATCCCACGACTGCTGGGTATAGTAGTCTTTGAAACCTCGTTGAGATAGTGAATAGATGAGTCGAAATCCGTATTAAACTGTTCAACAATTGGTTTAACTGGGACACGTTTTGCGGGTGTGTTATGTTCATTATACATTGACTGTTGCTTATTGCGAATGAACTTGAGAGCGTGGGATTTGAACGATTGGTCCACGCGGTTTTTCACGGCTGGAATGCGCAATTTCAGTTTCGGGATTTTTTCTTTCGGTTCTGCATTTTTCTTTGGCTCTTTCCGCCGAGTTTTAGTCAAGATTTCCAACATGGAAGGGTCAATATTAATCTGTTTTTTTTCGTCCATTCACTTTACATTAACTCACATATTACTACCCTAAACATATACGCTAATCGTTGGTGTCCGTTCTTTATTGGACGACTGCTACTCCGAATCGATAAAGGCTAAAGCGCGTATTTTATCCCGTAGAAGTAATGGAGTTTTATCCCGATAATCTTTGCAGTTGAAGTTTCACGCCGGCCAGGCAAAATTGAAATGAAATAAACAATATGGACACATCATAATACTATATCATTAACCTATTGAACGCTGAAAACACAATTAACAAACAATGAACAATACTTTCCCTATCGTTGATGCGGACTCCGTTTTCAATTGCCAGAATAAGAAGACGATTCGTCTTCCTCGTCGCACACATGTTTCCGAGGAAGATATGAACAAAAGTGTGAAGATTATTGACGAAATCATGACACAGGCTGTTCAGGCTTCTTTCAGAACGGATTTGGCGGAAGATACCGAAGGTGTATTGTCTCATTTGGGGGATTACAGTGAAGCGCCTTTCACGCTTATTGAATCTTATTTCAATCCGCAGTATTTGCGCCGATTGGTTCGTCATCAGATTGAGTCATATGACAATTTCATCACGACACAGATACATCGTACAGTGAAAATGTTTAACCCAGTGAGTATTCATTCCGAGAATGATGTGGATGAAGAAACTGGACTTAAATATATTGAGGTTGTTCTGTCGTTTGAGAACCTAAAGTTTAACCCTCCGCAAATTCACGAAAACAACGGTGCAACCAAACTCATGCTTCCACAGGAGGCGAAGTTGCGCAATTTCACATATGCATCCGCAGTTTCGGTTGATGTGCATATCAAATACATCATTCGCAGTCCGGGAGCTATGCACAATCCCAAAACTATTGAAAAAGTATTGCCTAAAATCAATATTTGCAAGATGCCTATCATGGTGAAGTCGCCGATTTGCGTTTTGACTCAAAACAAACACATTGACCCTGCTTATACGGGCGAATGCACAATGGATTGTGGCGGTTATTTCATTATCAAGGGTTCGGAAAAAACAGTTCTGGGACAAGAACGCGCATCCGAGAATCGCATTTACTGTTTTGACGGCAAAAATACCACCCGTTGGAGTTGGTATGCAGAAATCAAGTCTGTCCCGGACTATAAATGTATTTCGCCTAAACAAGTGGATGTTATGATAGCGTCCAAAAACAATGGATTCGGACATGCTATTTATGTGAATATTCCGCGAGTCAAAACACCAATTGATTTGTTTGTGTTGTTTCGCGCGCTTGGTGTTGTTAGCGACAAGGACATTTGTGAGATGATTCTGTTGAACGTGGATGTTGAACAAAACGCAGAATTGCTAAAATGCCTGCATGCATCGATTGTTGAAGCCAACAAATGCATGACACAAGAAGACGCATTGAAAATCATTACTTCGGCTGTTGCTTTCACCCCCATTCCCACCGACAAACGCAACGTTGAAACTGCGGAGACGATTGCCGCAGAGAAAGATAAGGGTGCAACAAAGAAACGCGAATTTGCGTTGGAAGTTCTTAACAACGATTTGTTTCCTCATTGTCGCACCATGCCGCAGAAGATGTATTTGCTTGGTATGATGGCTAAAAAGCTTCTGCAAGTGAGTTTAGGTTGGTTGCCTCCAGATGACCGCGATTCATACATAAATAAACGCATCGAACTGACTGGAACTCTGTTGAACAATCTCTTCCGCAATTATTTCAATAAATTGGTCAAGGAGGTGAAAAAACAGGTTGTCCGCGAAATCAATACTGGTGCGTGGAGGTCGTCGTGGCGCGGTGCAGATGAGTCGGTTTCTGCGAATGACCAAGTGAAAACTGACGAGGATTATGCCAATATCATCAACATGACGAATATTTACAAAATCATCAAATCCACCACTATCGAAAACGGCATTAATCGTGCTCTATCTACTGGCGATTTCAGTGTAAAGCAATCTAACACTTCCAAGGTAGGTGTAGCACAAGTATTGAACAGACTTACTTACACTGCAAGTTTGAGTCATTTGAGACGCATAAACACTCCACTTGAAAAGAGTGGTGAGTTAATTGCTCCGCGTAAATTGCACAATTCGACGTGGGGGTTTTTATGCCCTGCGGAAACCCCAGAGGGCCAATCGATTGGTGTTGTGAAAAATATTAGTTATATGGCGCATATAACCATACCGTCTTTGTCCGCATCGTCGTGCTTACCTGAATTCATTGAACCGTTCATTGTGAAACTGGAGGATGTGAAATCGCCTAAAGAACTCTACAGTAAAATCAAGGTCATCGTAAATGGCGCATGGTTGGGTGTAGCCAAAGACCCGAATGAACTTTACAATGACCTCAAGGAGAAGAAGTGTGGTGGAGTAATCAACATTTATACATCAGTTGTGTTTGATTACAAGATGATGGAGATTCGTGTTTGCACCGACGGAGGTCGGCTCACTCGTCCCGTTCTTCGTGTTAAGAACAATCGTGCATTGCTGACGCAAGATGTGGTCGATAAAGTAGAACGCCGCGAATTAACCTGGAACGATTTACTGACCAACGCCCGATTGCCGGAATCCGTTATTGAATATATCGACCCCGAGGAGCAAAACTACGCAATGATTGCTATGAAGGCGAAACGCGCTTACATTCACGACAAAACGGAGAAAATCCGATACACACATTGTGAGCTGCATCCCAGCACCATATTCGGTGTATTGGCTTCGTGTATTCCGTTCCCAGAGCATAACCAAGCACCCCGTAATACGTATCAAACAGCAATGGGCAAGCAGGCTATTGGCGTGTATGCTACCAACTTCGACCAACGCATGGACAAGACAGCGTATGTGTTGTCTTACCCCAGTCGCCCATTGGTGGATACCCGACTCATGAACTTTATTCATCTCAACCAGATTCCTTCCGGATGCCAAATACAAGTCGCAATCATGACGCACACGGGGTATAACCAGGAGGACTCCGTGTTGGTCAATAAGGGGTCGATTGACCGCGGGTTATTCAGTGCCACTATTTATCACACTGAAAAAGACGAGGACAAGAACATTATCCGCGACGAGATTATTCGTTGTAAGCCAGACCCACGCAAAACGAAGGGCAATAAATACGGTAATTACGAAAAGCTGAATTCTCAGGGGTTCATCCCTGAAAACTCACTGGTCGAAAATCGCGATGTAATTATTGCTAAAGTTGTGCCTATCAAGGAGAACCGCAACGACCCGACGAAAACGGTGAAATACGAAGACCAGAGCAAGACGTTTCGCACCACGGAAGAGACATACATTGACAAGAATTACACCGGTCGCAACGGCGACGGATACAATTTCGCTAAAGTCCGCGTGCGCACGTTCCGCAAACCTGTGTTGGGTGATAAGTTCTGCGCATTGCCTACACAGCAAGTGCTAACAGATAAGGGCTGGGTGGAAATCAAGGATGTGGAACCGGCGGTGCATCGTGTTTGCACGCTCGATGTGAATGGCAAGATGTGTTATGAGCATCCGAGTGCGAAATTCGAGTATGACCACGATTCGATTGACGGTGATGATTTGCCGTTATGCTCATTTAAAAACAAACAGGTTGAATTTGTATGCACACAAAACCATAAGTTGTATATAGAGCGCAGACGCAAAACTTCATTGGGATATGAATTGGTTGAGGCTGGCGAAATAATGCGAGAGAAAAAGCAAGTGCGATTTCAGAAGTCGATGGAGAATGTGTATCCCGATGTGGCAACTATCCGTATTGGAGAGATGGAATACAATATGGATGATTGGTTGCAGTTCCTTGGTATGTTTATAAGTGATGGATGTTGTCAAACCACAGTTCAAGGTATATACATCGCCGCATCAAAACAAAGGAAGGTTGATTTTAATACGTCAATCTTTGATAAACTTGGGTTCGAATATTCGTATCATTCTGAAGAAAGATTTTACATATCTGGGCGCAAATATCCTGATGTTTATGAACATGTGCTTGAATATAATAGGGGCTCATTAAACAAATATTTGCCAAACTATGTATGGTCATTGTCTCAACGTCAATCCAGAGTTTTATTGGATGCATTATTGCAGGGAGACGGACATACTACAAAGGATGGATTCAGTAGGTATGGAACTATAAGCATCCAACTCGCCGATGACATTTCAAGATTATGTCTTCATTCGGGATGGTCAGGTATTATAAAAAAAGCAGAAGAAGCTGGAACCACCAGAACTGGGAAAAAGAATCTGGGAAAAAGAGCCGGTCAAGAAGTATCTATAACATTGCAACACACTTATTACAAGATTAGTGTAATTCGCGAACAAAACCAACCCTGGATATACAAGAAAGACAACGCATCAAACGTCGAAGAATATTTGGACTACAAAGGCAAAGTATATTGCATTGAAATGCCAAGCTCACACGTATATTACATGCGCGAATCTTTCAACAGCCCGTCAATAATCATTGGTAACTCGTCTCGCCACGGGCAGAAAGGGACTTGCGGGAACATTATTCCAGAGGCGGACATGCCATATACGGCAGGTGGTATGAAGCCGGATATAATTATAAACCCGCATGCGATTCCGAGTCGTATGACGATTGCGCAGTTGAAGGAGACGTTGTTGGGTAAGGTGTTGGTTCAGTTGGGAATGTTTGGAGATGGAACGAGTTTTGGCACGCTGGATATTGGTACGATTGCGAAGGAATTGCAGAAGTTGGGATATGAGAGTTATGGCAACGAGGTTATGTATAATGGTTTAACTGGAGAGCAGATGGAGATGAGTGTGTTTATCGGTCCGGTGTTTTATCAGCGGTTGAAACACATGGTGAATGACAAGCAGCATAGTCGTTCGATAGGTCCGATGGTGAATCTCACGCGTCAGCCAGCTGAGGGAAGAAGTCGCGACGGAGGCTTTAGAGTGGGAGAGATGGAGCGTGATGTGTTGATTGCGCATGGAATGGCGAACTTCTGCAAGGACCGGTTGTTGGATGTGTCAGATAAATATAGTGCGTGGGTGTGTAAATGCTGTGGTATGCTGGCTGCATACAATGAGAGTGAGCGTTTCACAATTCACAAATGTAATACATGTGATAACAAAACGGAGTTTGCTCGGGTGGAAATTCCGTATTCGTATAAGTTATTGTCGCAGGAGTTGCAGACAATTAATGTTATGCCGAGGTTGATTGTTGCGAATGATTGAAGGTAAGTATTATTTAGATTGTATGAGTCTTCCTGGCCTATAAAGATTAGGAATGGTTTAACCCCCTTTTTTGTATGGGACTTCGTATATAGAATGGCGAGTAGAATAAGGTCTGGTTTAGCAAATCATAAACGAGCATATAAGTGTTATTGTCCAGTCGCAACAGCTTATACAGTTTCTTACAATGGAAACGCAAATACAACGGGCTTTTCTCCAATCGACCTTTTATCTTACACAAATGGTTCAACCGTAACGATTTTAGCTAATTCTGGATCACTTGCAAAAAATGGATATACATTTTCTGGATGGAATACGAAATCCGATGGAACAGGTGTATCTTATAGTGCCGGACATACATTTATAATTGAGACAAATACAACATTGTATGCCAAATGGACAATTATACCTCCTCCAGCAGCCCCTATATTAACGGTTGCCGTTGGAGGAAACCAAACCGCATATGTATTATTCACACAAACAGGTAGTATAACAAATTATGAGTATTCCACCGATAACGGCATAACATATTTACCTTTTTCACCTCCGCAAATTTACAGTCCAGTAGAAATCACAACTCTTTCCAGCGATGGAACAACGCGTCTTTCAAATGGAACAACATATACCATAAAATTAAGAGCTGTAAAATCGGGCGCTGTTAGCAGCGATTCTGAATCGGTTGATGTAATTCCAACAGTTACCAGCTTATACACATCTGGACGCATAATTTACTTGGATGCAAACAATAGTAGCTCATATTCGACTGGCACTACATGGACAAACCTTGAATCATCCGGCAACTATAGTGCAACGCTGAATGGGTCGCCAACATTCAACCACACATCTGAAATCAATAACAAATATTTCGAATTTAATCCAAACTCAACTACTGGCCAGTATGCGCAAATAAATCAAGCATCCGCAATAAACCCTGTGTTAAATCAACCATTTACTATTCAAATGTGGGCGCGCATTAATAATCTTGGCAGCAATGTCAATGGGTCGTTATTTAGCAAAGTGTTTGGTTCTCCATCTTACGATGGATACGCTATAGGATATAAAAATGGTAGTTATGAATTGCATGAAAACGGGGCGTCTCTGGTTAGGTATTTTAATTCAGGTGCTGGTGTGTTAAGCGATGGATGGGCACTTTATACAGCAATTATTCAATTTGGCAATGGCGGGGGAAGAACTAATAAACTTTTTATTAATGGGCGTCAAGTTGTCTCAGAAATAAGTAATGAAAGTGGAATACCATCTCCTACCCAAAATATTACATTCCCTACAGGATTCTACGGAGAGGGAAAATGCGACATTGGACAATTGTATTATTACAATACTGAACTAAATATAACTCAAGTTATTCAAAATTTCGATGCAACCAAAGACAGATATATAAGTTAAAAAACGTACCTTGCTACTTAGTTGTTTTCACAATAAGTGTTGTGTCCGATTGTTCAGTAATCTCACCGCGGAACACATTAAGTATGTCCTGCGGAAACCCTGGATATTCAGTATGAAATGAGCATTCTATCAAATAGGTGATACCTGTTTGCTCCTTTATACTGGCGATGAAATTTTGAAATATACTCGGAATGCCTTCATCAACTTTATTCGTTATCCAACGCAAAACATCCCTGTATCCATAAAACACCCCCGTTAGTTCAATATAAAACACGTGCTTATATGTCATTTACTTAACTTAAATATTTGATTTATGCATTTCAAACACGCATAAATCAACTTCAATTTTGTAATATTTGTCGGCCCGGAGGACCTCAAATTGCCCGGTTATGCAACCATTGCCATTGGAATTGTAGAATGATGAACATACGGTTCTACAAACACAATGTCCGTCTCATCATAATCATCTATTCTCTCCCGTTTATTGTCCAATATATTTATTTTAGCAAACGCATACGGCTCTCGTTCTATCTGTTCCTTTAGCGCTTCCACGTGTTCTGCATAAATATGCGCATCTCCCAAAAAATGGACAAATTCGTCCGGTTCTAAGCCACAATGATGCGCCAACAAATGGGTTAAAAACGAATACGACGCTATATTGAAAGGCACACCCAACCCCATATCTCCACTACGCTGATACAATGCGCATGACAAATACCTACCATCTCGAACACTGAACTGCGCCAATACATGACATGGAGGCAATGCCATTTGGTCAATCTGAAGCGGATTCCACGCGGACATGATTAATCTCCGCGAATTACGTTGTGCCGGGTCTTTCAACTGTGCAATGATATTTGCCAATTGGTCGCCCGGACCGTATTTATCAGCCTCCGAATGCGTGTATTCGCCGTTAAACTCGCGCCATTGCCACCCATAAATGGGTCCGAGTAGTCCATCGCGATATTCGAGGTCTCTTGTTTTGAGAAATTCGGGAGATGCATTGGCGTCCCAGATATGTACATTTAGGTCGTTTAAAACACGGTTGTCAGTTTGTCCGCGAATGAACCACATGAGTTCCCGGAAACACGTTTTCCATGCGACACGTTTAGTGGTTAGCAGAGGGATTACACCTTCTTTCAAATTAAAACGCATCATATGTCCGAAAGACGAAATAACGACACCATTACGCCCCTTTTCGGTGTGTCCATTTTCCAAAATATGGGCAATAAGGTGCAAATATTGGCTCTCTCCCGGATTAGACATTGTGTAGAATACTAAATCACGAAAGGTTTATGTATATTGTTTGTAATAAGTAGAATCACGTGTTGGATATGAACCGATAACAACGCACATATGGATGCTGATGTTTCACCGTGTCTAACACTTGCGTCAAGTCATCAATAAAAACGCAATGGTTAAATCGGCTTGTATTTATATTGTTTGTGATATATGAACCTTTATCATGCGACCCGTCAGTATAATGTATTCTGTAATTATCTCTAAACCCCAACATCCGAAGCTGTGTTCGTGTATGTTGCTCAGACTCTTTCCATCTGGCGGTGACAAACACCAACTCGCCTCCGGATCGCTCCACGCGTTGGTCTAAATCACGGAACCCATGATAATCGGTCGGTTCGGGAGGCGTATTTGCGCAATATTCCGTGTATTTTCGGTGCTTGATGTCTCGTATAATCTGCGCATTTGTAAAGGGAAAATAGCTTGCTACATAAGGTTCATTGACGAATTCATCCCACTTTTTTCTCCAAGTCAATAAAGTGTTGTCGATGTCGCACATTACGAGAGTCTTAGGTTTGACTTCCACGTCGAAAAATGTGTTGATTGCAGGATGAGTTTTTGGCATATGCAGAAAAGTGTAGTTCATTGTTAGTATATATGTGTTTCATGAAAAAACAAATGTGTGCTTACCTTGGTTGAACTTTTGTCGGTCAGGAGGACCTTAACTCCGGACCGATAAAGGATTAGTATGAATCCATCAATTCGTCAAATTCTATATTGTATAGTTCACAGAGTCTGTGTAGTCTAAGAGGATGAAACACGGCAGCTGCTAATTGTTCCGCTAATCCGCCTGGTTTCATGGTATGTTCTCGCATTTTATCGTAATCATAGGTAAATATATTTGGATTTATAGACAAGAATGCCCAATTTATTTTGTCCTTATTCTTCTCCAAAATAGAGATAGCATTTGGATTTCTAGATAAATTATTCCAAATTACTCTATCTAAATTCTTCTCAAATATACTAGTAGCATTAGGATTCAAAGACAAATTATACCAATCAACCTTATCCAAATTCTTTTCCAGAATATGAATTGCATTTGGATTACTTGATAATTCACCCCAACACAACTTATCTAAATTCTTCTCAAGGATATGTATCGCATTTGTATTTTTAGATAACGCAGACCAATTAACTGTATTCAAGTTATTCTCCAATAAATGAATAGCATTTGGGTTTCTAGACAAATTATACCAATATATTTTATCCGTGTTCTTCTCCAATAAATGAATAGCATTTGGGTTTAAAGACAACGATTCCCACTGTATTTTATCCGGGTTATTCTCCAATAAATGAATAGCATTGGGGGTTTGAGACAACGCATACCAATTTATTTTATCCAAATTCTTCTCCAAAATAGGAATAGAATTGAGATTCCAAGATAAATGATACCAATATATTTTATCCGTGTTCTTCTCCAAAATAGGAATTGCATTAAGATTCAAAGATAAAGCATTCCAATCTATTTTATCCATGTTTTTCTCCAAAATAGTAATAGCATTTCTATTTTCAGATAATATTCTCCAATTTAATTTGTCAATATCAACCCAATCGCGTAATTTATAAAATTGTTCCATCTTTTACAGGTTGATTATAATAATTTGTTGGTCATATATCACAATAAAAAATAAAATAAAAAACAATCAATTTTTTATTTTTTATAATAACAAATATCAAACCTTTTTTCAATACAATTCCATCAATTCATCAAATTCTATATTATATTGCTCGCATAGACGGTTCAATCTCAGAGGATGAAATACAGCAGCAGCCAATTGTTCTGCCAATCCACCCAGTTTCATAGTATGTTGTCGCATTTTCTCATAATCGTATGTGAATATATTTGGATTAGTAGATAAATTATACCAATCAACTTTATCCAAATTATTTTCTAAAATATGAATCGCATTTGGGTTTTCTGATAAATGATGCCAGTCTATTTTATACAATTTCTTTTCAAATAAATGAATTGCATTTGGATTTTTAGATAACAGTATCAAAATCCACATTATTTTATCCAAATTCTTTTCAATAAGATGAATCGCATTTGGATTTTGAGATAAAACATCCCAACATAATTTATCCGTATTGTTTTCAAGTAAATGAATTGCATTTGGATTGGAAGATAACAGAAACCAATCTATTTTATCCAAATTCTTTTCAATAAGATGAATCGCATTTGGATTCGTAGACAACTTATACCATTTTACCTTGTCAAGATTGTTTTCAAGTATATGAATTGCATTTGGGTTTTCTGATAAAAATTCCCAACAAACTTTATCTAGATTATTTTCTAATATAGAAATAGCGCCTGGATTCCTAGATAGCAAAGTCCAATTTACTTTATCTAGGTTCTTTTCTAAGATGGAAATAGCATTGGGATTTTCTGATAAATAATCCCATTTTACTTTATCAAGATTGTGTTCAAGTAGATTAATTGCATTTGGATTATTACATAATCCATACCAACGCAATTTGTCAATATCAACCCAATCGCGTAATTTATAGAATCGTTCCATTTCGTCGTTTATCGTTGAATTGTTAATAAACCAATAACCCAAAATCAATTTTATCGATGTATCTATATACCAGCATGTGTATATAAAATTGAAAAGCTTTTTTATGTAGTATAGAGAGTACTAATATATATGTAAAGTATTGACTAACACAAATGGAAATGATTCGAAGTAGATTTATATTGATGAATACGCAGAGTGGTAA